>Ga0310690_10000184_pt1 | contig 148711 bp, 207 predicted proteins | sample AusTroGonzalo_MG_2_FD_207661 | JGI IMG/M metagenome (GOLD analysis project Ga0310690, IMG submission 207661) | Bovine rumen microbial communities from tropical cattle in Woodstock, Queensland, Australia - Gonzalo_04 (v2) (version 2) | ecosystem: Host-associated > Mammals > Digestive system >...
AATATGATCTGGACAATCCTTACAACGCTACCGCCAAACCACCACCCACTTGTTGCTAATATACTTGAGAAATACCCACCAGAGGAACTTCCGAGAGGGGTGAAGTAATGGGCTTCATTCAGAAAACACATGTACCTACACCACTTACACCTGAGCAGCAGGTTCAGATGTCTTGGCCAGGTACTTACAGCATTGACGTATGGGCGTCGGATTGGCTTGAAGCAAAGCCAACTGCTCAGTATCACACAGCTGGGCTGTCAGCGTCCGACTGCGCTGTAAAAGCAATGCAGTTTATCTTCAATTACTGCAAAGGTAAGCAGCTGGAGATCTCAGATGTAGATCAAGACGAGCTGCTTGACGAATTTATCAACTTCGGAACAGCTGCTCTTGTAGCTGATAACATAGTGTTTCACATTGAACTGAATCGTTAGTAGCTGTATACTAACTTAGGTGTATCTAAGTTATTTATAAAATTTTAATTAAAAAGGAGAAATGAATCATGAGCGCAAATATTGACACAATGGTTCACGTAGGTAAGCTTCCTTGGCACGGCTTATCTATAGAGCTCGAAGAAGTACCTACAGATCCGCAGCAGATTGTTGCAGCTGCGCAGCTGGACTGGACAGTTGCTGCAACACGCATGTACACAGAGCTTCACGACAGCGTGAAGAATTACAAAGCAATCTATAGAGAGGACAACAACGATGTCCTCGGCGTAGCAAACATTGCAAATCCTCATTTCGCACAGAACACAGATATGTTCAACGCTTTTGGCGACATCTTGAACAAGGAAGTAGCATTCGAGACTGCTGCCAGCCTCGGTATCGGCGAAAAGGTATTCGGCTGCTTCAAGATCAATGATAGTTACAAGATCTTTGACGACCAGATTGATCACTACCTTGTAGTAGTGAATGACCATCTCAAACCAGATGGTAAAATTACCATCATCAACACACCTGTAAGAGTTGTATGTCAGAATACACTTACAGAAGCTCTCAGCACTGCAGTTCTGAAGTATAGAATCAAATGCTCCCAGGACCTCAATCTCAACGCAACCCTTGCAAATCACATGATTTCAGCATACGCAGACACACAGCAGATCCTTACTGCTCAAGCTGAAGCAATGTACAAGCAGAAAGTATCTCGTGAACAGATTGATAAGTTCTTAGATGAGCTGTTCCCTCTTATTCAAGCAGACGAAAGTTCTGAGCACCAGAAAGCTAATGAGCGTGTACTCATGCTCAGGGAGCAGTTCATCACACAGTGTGTCAACGCAGACAACCTTCAGAACTTCAAAGGTACACAGTATCAGCTGTTCAATGCAGTTACTGACTGGGATCTGCATTACTTCAAGAATTCAGATGACGGGCTTGACCTTGATCAGCGCATGAAGCGCCTGCCAGGTATTGCTGGTGAGGGTACAATCACTAAGAAAGCACTCAAGGTCCTGAAAGCATTAGCAGCATAACCTCTCAGGTAGCTGCGCAATTGATCATGAAAGTTTATAAGTTTAGTAGATATTTGTTACCTGCTATGCTTAAACTTTCGTCTCGTTAAGTCTCGCATTAGCTCAAAGGTAAAGGCGTACCACCAGGTACGCCTCTTCTTTTTCAATCTTCGTACATGCCTTCTCCGGACTTCAATCTCTTGTAGAGTTCATTCATCGCATGAGGTAGTGTCTTTTTAAGCTCTGCGAAGCTAACGCCGTATAAATCGGCAATCTGATATAGGTCTACATCTGTTAGTCGAGCTTCTCTGGACACCATCTCTTGAATCAGCAACCCTTCAAGGTCGTCATACTCATCTGTGAGATACTTAGATATATCGGTTCGTCCTTCGTCTGGGGCTGGCATATATAGCTCATGTTCGGACAAGTCCGCCCAGTAGATGGATCCGAATATCGCTTTCAAGCTTGTCATTTCGTCCGCTGGTAGATCAACTTTCGACAAGTCCTCATATCTGACTTGCCCCCAATGCTTGCCGAGTTGAGCACCAGCTTTCATGCATAAGGTTCGCCGCAATGAATACTTCACCTCATTCAACTCTCGTTCAATCATCTCAGCAACTCTAAGCTTAAAGAACGATGTAAACGATACATCTTTGCGATACCCCTTATGATTTTCATCGCCTTCCCACCTGTACCACCACCAGCATTCACAAAAGTGAACTAATGCTGACTGAAACTTATCTAGATATTCAACAGACGTGTTGTTGATAAACGTGTCCTTCGCAATAAATCCGAAGAACGTATAATTCAACTTGATAATCTGATCTCTCACGTCTATGCGGGCCATTCTAGCATTCTTCTCTTGTGGTAGTGAGTCATACAATCTCAGTGTTTCCTCTTTTACACTGTTGTATGCTTCATTTTTCATCTCATATCACACTCCCTTCCAGGTGATATAATAATTATATGGTGGTTTGATTCAGAAGTCAAGATGATTTGAAAAATCTCCGAAGGTAAAAACCTAACGAAATTTAGCAGAAATTTTCGTATAGAATTAACGAAATCGGCTAAAATCGTCAGATCGTGCAGAAGGGGTTGCGCTCGCGCATTAGTACGCACATGCGCGCGTGCGCATTAGTACGCATACGCGCATTAAATCATGACATGTTTGAAAAGATACAGATAAATACATACAATAAAAACAAGAGAATACAATCAATCATGACATGTATATTAAATTAAATTTTTGTGTAGATCTGAGATGCGTTCTGTACAGATCTAGAATCTGAACCCTGAACTACTTCACGTGACGATGTGAAGCATGGATAAGATATCCTGCGGCGAATTAAACTTTTTAATTATTTGATTTGGAAGCAATTTGTTGAATTATTGGTAGAATCTAGTAAAATTATTAATAGATGATTAAAATTTCGTAAATCTTTTTCAAAACTTATTGACTTCTCATAGGCGAGGGCTTATAATATTTACATGACGTGAAAGAAAAATGTTGGACACACATCATCCAGAAGTGGTGTAAGTTCAGCTGCATAGTCCTAGCGAAGAGGACTTCTGGTATTTCTGCATGCGTGCAGATCTACCTCTCGCTGGCACATGTGCAGTTGAGCTTACACCACTTTTTGTTTGTACGAAATGAGGTGATCGTTATGAATGATAAACCAGTCAACTTTGCTACGGCATTGAATTCTTCGGTTCGAGTACTCAAGTACAGTCGAGCTCAGTTTGAGCTCAAAGGCGATCTGAAGTTAACTGATAATCTGCACATGCGGGAGATGCTGAATAATCTATTAGACTCTGCTGCATATCTGTGCAGTACTCTTGGCGAGTCTGATATGCTTATAGCATTGCAGTCTATGAAGCCTATCCCAGAACTGCTTCAGCCATATTTGCTTCCTGCTCAAGCTCGACCTACTGCTGAAAGTTCAGAACCTCAGATATCTTGGAAGAAAATTATGTTTAAGTATCATACAGCAATTGATACATTGATTACGCCTGCAGGCGCTTCTCAAGTTACTGCACACAGTATACATCTGCTCAAGCAATGGTTTCATGCTAGGTTCCAAGTTACTTCGTGTAAGTGTGATGTGAATTCTATGCCGAATTACTTCTTATGTTTCATTCTTGCGCTGAGTGCAGCAATTGAAGCTGGTCAATTCAGTGCTTTTCAATCTGAATTGAATCATTGGTGTGAGCAAGTGTTATGCGGCGAAGCTACATATGTTTTTCCTCAGTGCTGCGTACCAGCTTGGGAGGCGATGAAGTCCGCACAACTTGTAGTTCCGTATGTAACTCGTACAAGCGTTATCATATGGGGTGAGTTGTATCGTACGTCTTTACGAGATCTATTCAATTGGGAATACAGACCTGCTGCTCTAGATCGTGACGCTGTATTTGACTTAGTTGACGCAGCTACACGAAGAAAGCTTAAACAGCTGATTGCTGCAGAGTCTAAGTCTGTAGTGAAAGGGGAAGCTAAATGAAAAATTTAATTTTTACTCAGCTTACAGAACAGCTGCCTTATCCTCCGCAAGTAAAAGGAAAACTGTCCTCGCTTCATAGTTCTGTCATTGCTGCAGCAATTGATAAATTTCAAGATACTCGAAGTTTTAAAACAGACGTGATTGACGTGCTGAACTGCTTGTCTTATTGTATACTGACTAATACGGCTGTACATACAGTATGGAGTATCAATGACCCCCTCATCTTGACTAACTGTGATGATCTACTTGATAGCCCTGAACTGCTTCCTACATTAGGTGAGCTGTTTATTTCTTATTCGGACGTATCCTGGGACGTTGAAGAGTCCGAAGTACCTGTAACTATTGGTAATGTAAATCAGGCCTTGCAAGAGTTTGAATCTGCACAACGTGAAGCTAATTTTTCTATATCTAATGATTCTGGGCTCACAGATGCTCTATTTGCGAAACCTGAAATTGTTGATCTTAACTCTCGACGTGAAGAGCAGCTTGCAGCGGAAGAAGCTAATCAGCCAACACCTAAGTTTCATCTGCTATTAGGTCATTCACCGTTTCCTCAGTTTGATTATAATTCTATCTGGTTTCACCAGATCATCAACAGTACAGAGTACACTATGTATCGCACTCTGCCTGAGATCCCGACTAACCAGTCAGAGATAACTATTACTACTGATCCAGGTAAGCTTACAGCTAAAGACCGAGCTAAGCTGTTCCCAAACAGAGTTATTCATGTGCGACCTCAGGAGATGCACATACCTGTTACTGGTCTGCCATTTGATGAAACTCTAGGTACAATTATTCCTATATCTGGATTCTCAGAAGAGCAGGTGCGAAGAAATATCATTGAGTATCCTCACTTCCATATGCTGATGAAGCATGCAGATGCTCCTGATTCTGAGAATTTTGGTATCAGATCGTTTGGCGCATCTATTGAAATTGATGGTGAGCTTCTAGATCTGACTCAAGAGGAGTCTTGGGAGCAGGTGCCAGATCTGAATAAGCTGCCTAGGACAGCTAAATTCAGAAATGAATATGTAATTCGCAGATACCTTCTTGAGCGTGACATCATAGGTATTGAACATAAGTACTCGATGTATGGTGCGCTTCAGAAGTTTCTTACATTGTTCATGCCCGCAGAGCAGTACTTGGCTCTCGGTTATGATCCTGATAAGATTGCAGAACAGTGTGTAAAGTCTCGTGTTAACTTCTACTTGACCCGCAACCCTATACTTCGTATGGCGTACGGTGATAAGGTATTTCAGCTAATGCGATAAGTTAGGGGGTGACAGTTTGAAGAAATCATGTATCCTCTTCGGCAAATGTGTGAAGCCTAGATGTGATTTCTCTTGTCCGGAATACGCAGAGACAGACTATCTTCTGTCTCGCAATAACATTTCTTTAGCAAACAAAGTGTTTCATGCTAACAAACGACAGATTCGACACTACAGTGACCTGATGGATTGTTATCCTGACAAGTTAACAACAGTGTTTGTTCGTAACACAGCTGATACGTCAACTATCGACACAGCTCAGCTACTGACATACATTGCTGTTTGTAAGAAATGGAAAGGTAATACGCTGCACTGTAGCGTGTACCATCTACATTTTTCATCGTATCTAGACGATATGCAGAGGAGTTGGGGGACTCCTTCTGAAGCGTTTGAGTATCAAAAGATTTGGATAAAATCTGCAAAAATTTTGATTATATCTAGTATAGACTACGTTCAGTTTAAGGACTTCCCGTCTCAAGCATTGTTAAATATCATTCAAGGTCGTAAGATTGACGGCCTTTGCACAATAGTTGTTTCTCCACCAACTAATGAACTCCTTGGAGATAGAAATTCTATGTTTTTCAGTAAGCTGAAGGACATGCTTAATTCTTCCGAGGAAGGTAGGGGACAGAGATGAGTGTAGCAGGTTCAATTGAACTGCAAATGATTTCCAAAATTTTAACATCACAAGATCCTGCACAGGTAGAAATCTTATGTGGGTTTGGTCCAGAATACTATGACATTCTGCAACCGCATATAAAGTTTATCTTGCAGCATAAAGAAACTTACGGGAATGTGCCTGATGTGTTTACATTTCAGGCAGAATTCAATGATATAAATTTAGTTGCTGTATCAGAGGATACAGAATATCTTTGCCAAGGTATTATCAAGAATCGAGAGCGTATCCTGCTACTTCAAACATTCAACAAAGTAAAGATGCTTGGTGTAGACGACGCAACTGCGGCATGGGAATATATTCACCAACAGTATCTGGAGTTTGAAGGTCTTGGTACTAATCTGCCTGAGGACATTGTTCACAATGCGAAAGAGCGTAGTCGAAAGATTGTAGAGATGAGCAAACAAGCTCGTATCCCTACAGGTTTCGATGAGATAGACGAAGTCATGTATGGTGGTCTGTCTACTGTTGAGGAACTGTTCATAATCATTGCTCGAACCAATTCTGGTAAGAGCTGGGTAGGTGCGCAGATGGCTGAAGCTGCTCAGAAGCACGGGTTCAATGTCTTGTATTATTCTCCTGAGATGCAGAGCGCGTATCTTGCTACCAGATTCGACACTTGGCGTGGTCACTTTGAAAACAGCAAACTTTACTGCGGTGATTATGACGAGAACTATTACAAATACTTGGAGGATCTAGAATCTCAAGATTCAGCTATCTACGTCTTGGAGGACAAAGATGCCCCTGGCGGTGTAGTAGATGTACCGTACCTTGATAAATTAGTCTCTAAGCTACACATAGGTGAAGTCATCATTGACGGTATCTCCTATGTCCAAGATGCGAAGAAAGCTACATATACGCATGATCAGTTTAAGAACATCGCTGGCGACTTGTTTCAGATGAGCAAGAAACGTCATTGTGCGGTGTGTGTAATGATGCAAGCTAACAGAGAGACTCAGAATTGTAAAGATGAAAAAGGTGAGATTTTCCCTACCATATTTCAAGCTGAGGGTTCTGATCAGCCTGCAAGAATTGCAACTACAGTGTTCACTATGCGTCAGATATTTGATCGTCACGTGCTGGATCTTCGCTTAGAGAAGGCAAGATCCGCTAAGAATCAGAAACAAACATTCAGCTATGCTTGGGACATTAACACAGGTACAAAGGATTATATGCCAGGAGATTCTGCAGACGGTTCTATTGCCCCTCAGGGTGTAGCTCCTGCGTCACCTAATGTCCATGTAGACCTCCCGAACATATCTGTTCCAACTTTATCTCCTTTTGCTGTCCCTGAGGTAAGCCCAGTAGTCGATTCAGAGGAGGATGTAGATTTTGACTGATATTGCAACAATTGTTGAGCAGCTTGATGCGTTCGGACTGATACGCAAAGCACAAGTACGAGGTCAGTGGTATTCTATTTATTGCCCATATCACAGTGATGGTCAAGAGAAGAAGCCTTCCTGCGGCATATCGCTTGTAGACGAATATCGTGCAGGGCGTCACTACCGTTCTGGTACACTTCATTGCTTCGCTTGTGGTGCAGTAAAGTCTCTTCCTGAATTAGTCGATGATATGATAAAAATTCATAACATTGATCAAGCAAGTAGGGATTGGCTTACTGAAAATATAGCTGGCTATGACGCAGATAATTCTGATTTTGAAAAGCTGATCCCCGATGAGCTTTCTGAGTCTGTAGAAAACAGATTTGCGCTTCAGAGCATTCTTACGGCTTCTTTCTATCAGCGTAAAGCATTTGTTTCTGAAGAAGAATTAGCTTCTTACAGATATACTGTACCATACATGTATGAGCGTAAGCTTACAGACGAACTCATAGAGAAATTTGATATTGGTGTAGATATGAATTTTGTCCCGCCTGGGAGAAAGCAAGCTCTGCCGTGTATTACATTTCCTGTGCGGGATATTCAAGGCAGGACGCTGTTCTTATGTCGACGTTCTATTGAAGGTAAATTCTTCAACTACCCTCAAGGTATCACCAAACCTGTGTATGGTATCTATGAATTACCTAAGGACTGCAAACGTGTATACATCTGTGAAAGCTGTTTCAACGCACTGACGTGTTGGCGATATGGTGAATACGCTGTAGCTCTGCTAGGCACTGGTAACGCTACACAAATACAGCAGCTCAAGCAATTAGGTGTTACTGAATTTGTCATTGCTCTTGACCCTGATGAAGCTGGCCGCAAAGGCACTCAGAAACTGATGAAAGCTCTTAGCTCTGTAGCTATCGTCTGGGCACTTACAGGTGTACCTGAAGGTAAAGATATCAATGATTTAACAGAAGAAGAATTTAGAGCATTAGAATTGGAGTGATAAAATGACAATAAATTCACAAAAGCCGCAGAAGCTTCGTGCAGCTATCCTCAAAGAATACGAGGACATTGTTGTTGATGCAGTGGTTGACTACATAGAAACTCAAGGATTTCATTCAGGAAAAGACGGGTTCAAGCTCTTAATATTTCTCATGGCTCCTACTAGTCCTTTACTGAACGGGCTTCAAATTACACTGGAGTACAACCACATAATTTCAGATATAGACTTGCGCAGAATGATTCGTGATGTTAAACGAAATATTCAAGCGTATCTTACAGAAAATCATTGACATCAACGATTAATAAATTATTAATAATTGATTAATAGACTATAAATTTTTATCGTACATATTGACTTCTTTACCAAAAGATGCTATAATACTTGTGTAGGTACACATCGACGCCTACTCTTCATTTCAATTTATTTCAGATAGAACAGGAGAGAAGTATATGAACATCAACAACACTACTACAGACAGATATGACCCTTTGCAGTTTGCGTCGCCTCTGTATGAGACATTCGCAAGTTGCGCAAATTTCTTACAGTACACCAAGCCGCTGACTTATGACGAATGGTTTGTTCTTGACCAGGATCATAAGGCTGCGGCTCTTTATGTGCAGTTTTTCTCGCAGATAACACTTGCTTGGTACAAGTGTAAGCAGATATATGCATCTTTCTATGCTTCGGAAGAAGACGCAGTATCAACTATGTTTCAGTATATTCTCAAGAACATTCCGCTGATAGAAGCAGACGGCAAGAAGTTTACAGAGGCCTACATGTATAAGGTAGCTTACAACTGCTTGTACTGCATCTGCCACGATATCAAGCGTGACAAGGACAGATATGAACTTGAGATGTCAAACTGTATCTGCGACGATTGCGGTGAAGTGATGATAGACCTTTTCGATACAGTAGCTGAGCTTGACTCACTTAATACAGAGATGCTCCGAGATCATCTTTGGTCAACTGTTGACAAGCTGCCAGCTAAATATCAGCAAGTAGTTGCTTGGCTGTTAGGCGAGCCGCTTGGTGCTGGTGTAGGTCCTGTTTTGAAGCGCCAAATTCTTAAGGATCTTAAATTCTACTTAGCTCCATACACATCGCTGTATGAGCCAAAATCCTATGAATTCAAGACCTTCGGTGACCTCATGGAGCACATAGATATTATCTCTTCCGCTACAGTGATTCTTTCTGACGGTACTGAGACAGTATTCTTCCCTAGGAACATCAGAGAGTACAAAGACAGAAGAAAGAATACCCGTAAGGCTGTCTCACTTTTCGGGCCAGATAAAGATTATATTTTCGACACAGAGGCAGCAAGCGACCTTACAGTTACAGACGTGGAGGTGAAACATATATGAAATTGTATATAAGAGCTATGTCAGATACTCAAAAAGCTGTTGAATCTGAGCTCAAAGCTAAAGCAGATCTTGTCATTGAGCACATTATCAAAGTAATTGCAATGCCAGAGCATCAGTCTGTTAAACATTGGAAGAAAGAGATTGTAATGTTCATACATAAAGTAAATAAACTTAAGCGTACAAATAAATGGCCTACAGCTCAGCAGATATTTAACTGGACATATGGTAAGTGGGCTGACGAATTGCACAGTGACGGCTGGATTCAAGGTGAGTTAGATGCATTATGCTTTGAGTATGACTTAGAAGTTGAGCTAGATGCGGACAATTACGCCGAAAGTATTCTTGCAGTTTGTGAGGGTTATTTCCATAAACTTGCAGACGAACTATCTGTAAGAGGCTCAATTTCGCCGCAAGTAATGTATGATACACTTGACGAGCTGTTGAGCTCTCAGATCTGACAAGCGGGGTGAAAACATGAAAATTTATATTACTTCAGCAGCAAAAGCTATGCGAGACATTGAGTCAGATCTAGTTAATCATGTAGATCAGATTGAGGAAAATTTCATCAAGCTGTTGATTGCCCCTCAAGCTACAACTCGCAATCATTGGCAAGGTGAAATTGCAAGTCAGATCCATAAGATTCGCAAGTCTAAGGGGGCAAAAACTTTTCCTGATGCATCTAAGATATTCAGATGGCTGTATACAGACCAACTGGTTGAACTGCAAGACCTTAAGTATTTTCGCAATACAGTTCTATTTATCTGTGATGTAGAAAATTTTGACATACCTAATGATCTTGTATCGTTGAATCATAAGCTCTGTGCAGTTCTGAAAGATTACTACACTTGGCTTGCATCCAAGCTCAGTACTGAGGGTTCTATACCTCGTTCTGAGATACTTCAGAAGCTTGATGAATTAGTTTGAATCGTTAGTATCTATGTAGCTGAACTAAGCGTCTTTGCTTCGCAGAGGCGCTCTAGATATGATTACTTATGAGAAGGAGTGATACACTTGAGTAGTGAATCAAATAAAACACCTGCTATTCTAGCTCAGCGTTTCAGCACAGATGCAGAGCAGAAAGCTGCGCTTGAAAAAGCTATGCATGACCTGCTGTATGCTCTCGGCGCTGATCTAGAGTCTGCAGGTGTAAAAGAAACACCTCAGCGAGCTGCTAAGTACTGGTTAGAGCTTACAGAAGGTATGCGCTACACCAACCATGACATAGCCGAGAAGTTCAACAAATGTTTTGATGCACCGTCAAATGCTATGGTAGTGGAGCGAGACATCACAGTATTTTCACATTGCGAGCATCATACAGCATTAATCTACAATGCAAAGGTTGCAGTTGCTTACATTCCAGCAGATAAAGTTATCGGCTTGAGCAAGATTGCTCGTATCTGTGAGATGTGCGCTAAGCGTTTACAGCTCCAGGAACGAATCGTTCAAGATATTTATGAAGTACTTCAAGAGGTACTTGGTACCGATGACATTTATATTCGCATGGAAGCTTCACACGGTTGCATGACCGCAAGAGGCGTGAAGTCATATGATTCTACAACAGTATGCCAAGGCATTCATGGTAAATTCATAACAGAGCCTGATCTTCGTCAGGAAGCAATAGCTCTAATGGAGAGGAAGTGATAATGTGAGTAGAAGAGTTACACGTCACATTGAGTTTGAAACAGCTCATCTGCTTGAAGGTTACAACGGTAAGTGCTCTCGACTTCACGGACATTCTTATGCTCTTGAGATCACAGTATGCGGTGAGCCAACAAAGTCAGATCTTATTGCATATCGCAACTCGCAAGCATTCGGCTTCTGTATGGATTTCAAAGCTTTAGATCAGATTCTCAACGATACCGTTCCAGACCATCTGTTTGTTGCTAATGAGCAGAACTTAGTTCCCGGGAAGCTTGAGAATGATATAGTCGAAGCTCTTAAGAAGCACAACTGCGCATATGAGCTGATGCCTTGTGCACCATCAGCTGAAAACATGGTGGACTGGATAGTTCGCAATGTACAAGATAAGCTTCCTGAAGGTCTAGCTGTAGTTGAAGCAAAACTTTGGGAAACATCAGATTCTTATGCATCTTGGCCTGAAAGGGTTTGAGATAGATCAAATGATATCAAATGATACCAAGGAGGAATGACACATGGGTTTCAAAACAGTAGACGACTACGTTGAATCCAAAAATTTCGCTGCTACAGCGGACGGAAATGTCACAGGTTTCTTCACACTGAGAAATCACGGTGACTCGGCTAAGGTAATTTTCTTATACCGTAGCCCGAAGGATGTATTAGTTGCAGATGTGCACTACATTCTTTCAAACGACATCAAAGGATATGTACACTGTACAGGTCCGAATTGCCCTGCTTGTGCTAAGCGTATTCGTAAGGACGCAAAGATCTTCACACCTCTGTACAATCTTGAGACAGAGCGTATTGAGTTCTTCGACAGAAATATGAAGTATTGGGAGCCTCAGCTTCATCAGGACGTGTTCCAGAAGTTCGGAGATGACCCATCACTTGTTATCTTCAACATCACAAGAAACGGTGGTGTAGGTGATCCGAATACTAGATACGTGATTACCGGTGTGAATTCAAACAATCTTATCTCCTATGATGAGATCTGTCAAAAGTTCAATGCTAAGTTCCCTGAGTTCTATAATAATATCTGCAGAGAGGTAACAGCTGAGGAGCTTAGTCTAGCTCTTAACGCTGATAATTCACCAAGCTCTGCGCCTATTGCACCAGCTTCGCTCCCAGACTATACTATTACACCAAGAGGTATGTCGGCTGCGCCTTCTGCACCAATTGCACCTAGTGCTCTGCCGCCTGCAATGGATACTACACTTCCTGATGCAGTTGCAGATGATGCTGATATACTTGAAGACAATACGCTTCCTGAGCCTGATTTCGATTGATTTCGGACTCAGGTGTAAATACGAGGGCTGAGACTGTCAGCCCTCGACTTATATCTACAGGAGGTGATAGCCTTGGGGCTTTTCTCACAGAATCAGCTATCACAAATTAATGCAATAGCTGAGAAGAGTCGAGCTGTAGCTGAACCTCAAAAGAAAACAGCTTCTAAGAAAAGTGTAAACGCTGAGCTGCTTAGAATTTCAAATGATGTACTTAAATACTTCAAGGATTCTCCTGCAATACTTATTTCTAGTAAGGCAGAGCTTCATGATTATGTAGATGAGTGCATCTCAGCGAAGTATGTGGCAATAGATACTGAGACCACAGGACTTGATAGAATCAAGGACACCATAGTTGGTTCTTCACTCTACTATCCTGGAGGTACAGAGTGCTACATACCCATCAAGCACATGGTGCCGATATTTGAGGTACCATATTCAGGACAGCTTACTTACGAAGAAGTACAAGTTGAGTTTCAGAGACTTGTAGATGCTCAGATATTTTCTGAGTGGGCAAACGCAGACTTCGACTTAGCAATGATTTTCAAAGATATACATGTAGATTTTCTGCCTACTGTATTCTATGATGCACTTCATGCTTGGCGAACAATTAAGGAGAACGAACCGAAAACTGACTTGAAGAATTTGTACAACAAATATGTGCTCAAAGGTAAAGGTCACCCTATGCGTTTCAAGGATTTCTTCCCTCCATCATTGTTTCCTTACTGCAAGCCTGAAATTGCAAAATTATATGCTGCTAACGACGCGAAGATTACACATGAGCTCTGTTGGTGGCAGATACCTTATGTTACTAAAGACAATCCGAAGTGCCAGAAGCATCACTTTGAGAAGATTGCAGATCTCTTCTGGGGTGTAGAAAAACCAATGATAGAGGTCTGCCAAAATCTTCATAGACGAGGTATATATGTTGACAAGTATGCAGCAGATATGCTTCAGAAGAAATATGGTCCGTCACTTGAGGCAGATGCAGCTGACATCAGAAATGACATTCAAACTATATTGGATCATGCAACGACAAATGTGCCTAAACGGCCTTTCGGCAGCATTAAAGAATTCAATCCTAATTCTACGCCGCACGTTCAGTGGGTTGTTTACGACTTACTTGGTTTAGGAGCTGGATCAGGAGCTAGGTCTACTGACAAAGGTGTATTATCTACATTTAATCACCCATTAGTAGATAAGATCTTGGCTTACCGCAGTTTACGAACACTTGTAGGTACGTTTGTTGATAAGATGCCAAAAATCGTTGCTCCCGACAGAAGAATTCATGCTCAGTTTAAGAGTCAAGGTGCAGCAACAGGCAGAATGAGTTCTTCCGAGCCTATTGGAACTGAACATTGGGCTCGAAAAATCAAGTTAATTCAGGGAAGGGCAACAGCTTAACAGCTGCGAGATAACCCTGAGCCAAGACACTCATATATCTACCGTAGGAGGTACATGATATGAAACGAATTCAATTCAATGAAGAAACTATTGATGCTATTAGATCTTTTATGACTGAAGGACATTCTGTACCTGAAGCTTGTAATAAGTTCAACATCAAGTATGATACAATGCGTAGAGTTCTGTACGACAATAATATTGAGTTCCGCAGAGCTCGAAAAGCTATCGGTCATGATCGCCTTACTGTATCACAAGAAGATATAGACCTAGTCTGCAAGTTATATTCTACTACAGACATTCGTGTTGCAGATCTCTGCAAAGCTGTGAAATTAGAAGATTACAACGTGCAGAAAATCTTAGCTGAGCATTTTTCTGAAGAATATCGAAATGCTCGTAAGTCCCGAATTTATCGTAAGAGCAAATTAGGCGATAAGAATCCAATGACTGGATTGTCTGGATCGCAGACGCCAAATTGGAAAGGTGGCGTTATTGACGATGGTAACGGTTACTTGATGGTTAAGAAGCCTGACTGGTATACTGGTCGCAAAGGTTCAGATTATGTGTTTCAACATTCTGTTGTTATGTGCGAAGCTTTAGGACTCACAGAGATTCCTAAAGGCTTTGTAGTTCATCATATAGATCGAAACAAGCATAATAACAGTATTCATAATTTATGCTTACTATCTAGTAATGCACATAGCCAACTTCATTCAATTGAATCCAAGATGTGTAAGGTGCAGAGACTATCCGATATGGAGTAGGCAATTGCCGAAACGCTTGACAACAGTTGGTGTAGTGTACACAGCTGTCGAAGATATAGTCCACGAAAATGAATGTTCAGAATATTCCTAGTAAACACAGCGATATCAGACATATGTTCAGAGGCCAGCCTGCACATGATATCACACTAAGCTGCAAAGCTGAGAACAACACTGTTACAATCACATTATTCAAATTCTCTAAAGTGAAAAAGCAGCTTGCGGATTCACAGATAGAGATGACAGAAACATGTGAGTTACAAATCAATGATTCCGTTGTGCTGAAGCACAATGGTCAGGATACAGTTCTTAGCATTGCAGATATACATCGTCATGAAGATAATCCTGATATGTATACTTTGTCATTTGCTGCTGAATCAGGCAGTAACTGGGCTGTAGATATTGAGACAGCTACCAGTGTATTAATCTCTAGTGATTACAGTCAGCAAGAACCTAAGCTTACTGCTGTTATTTCAAATGACCCAAATATGATCAAGTCATTCCAGGAGGACAAAGATATCTATTCTTTCATTGCTTCGCTTGCGTTCAACACAACATATGAGGCGTGTCTGGAGAACTTACCTACTGGAGAGTATGATGAAGACGGCAATGAGATCAAGGTGTATCAGCCTGACGGAAAAGCACGAAGATCTTCCGCTAAAACAATTGTATTGGGTAGACTATCAAGTTATGCCCCTTCAGCAGAAACCTTAGTTCACAGACTGCTGAATGTAAACCTTGTGAACTGTATGACTCGCAGGTGTGCAGCACGCTGTATGCAGTAGTTGTAGGAAATGACAACGTAGTGCTGCGCTAACAGGGGAGCCTTACTATTAAGTTAAAGGTAATCCTGTGCTAAATCCTTATATTTTCAACCTTATATGCTAGATATATTATACATGTAAGGGGTGTTATACATATGCACGAAGCATATATAATCACAAATCTTATAACTGGTGCTCAATATGTAGGTATTACAAGTCGAAATCATGAAGTTAGATTTCGGGAGCATATTCAGGAAGCTAATCGAGGGTCTCAAGTGAAGCTGCATCAAGCAATTCGCACTTACGGTGCAGAGAACTTCCGAGTAGATGTATTAGCTTCTGACATTCCTGACGAAGGTGCTGCTGAAGCTGAACGCTATTTCATCGAGCTGTATGCTACTCATTATGATGCTGGTGGTTATAATATGACCATTGGTGGTCCTGGCACAATTGGCTATCATTTTACCGAAGAAGCTAAAGCTAAGATCAGCGAAGCAAGCAAGCATCAAGTTATTACTCCGCAGCGAAATGAGAAAATTCGACAAGCTATGCTAGGCCGAGAGTACAAACCTGAATGGAAGGCTGCACTGAGCCAAAGTCGTTTAGGTCGTTTCACTAAGGAGGAGAATCCATTCTTCAATAAACATCATACTGAGAGAACTAAAGCAGCTATTCGTGAAAGTAACACAAAGCATCATGTACTTTGTATCGATAAGGATACAGGTTCTGTACTCCATGAGTTCTACAATGCACAGGCCGCTGCAGATTGGGTCACAAATCAAATTGGTTCTGGTGTAGCTGCAACTCGTATGGTTAGAATTCATGAAGTGTGCAGATCTCACAACTTAGCTTGTACAGCTTATGGTTATAGATGGAGATATAAGGAGAAGTCTATCGACTAATTAGTAGGGTGGAAGATGAGTCACCACTCGAAGCGCAAGGTGTGGTTCTAAGGTACCACAATGATATAGTCAGTACCACAAGAAATTGTGGAGAATATGATACTTTATGGCCGTTCTATCCCTTCAATTGCCGATCAGCTTTATAGTAAAGAAGACTGGGACGACAAGAAGAAGATATCTCAAGCGCAGCATGTATATGATTCCGTACTTCAAGCGTTTCCTGCGCTTAAGAATTTCATGGAATACGCACAGCATCATGCACATGTATACGGCTATGTAGAGACAATACTCGGTCGTCGTAGGCACATACCTGATATGATGCTGAATGACTATGAATTTGAGCCATTACCTGGTTACGTCAACCCTGACGTAGATCCGCTGAATATTTCAACTCTTGAAGGTGCTGAAGGTGTACCAAAGCATATCCAGCAGCAACTGTATAAGGAGCTGAAATCTTACAAGTACAATGGTCAACGATTCAAACGTATTCGTCAGCTTGCAGAGACTGAGCATATCAAAGTTATTGATAACACTTATAAGATTTCAGAAGCATCTAGACAGTGCGTAAACTGCGTTGACGCAGAAACAGAAATCTTAACTTTGAGCGGGTGGAAGCGTTATGATCAGATACATACCGGTGACAGCATCTTAGCTTTTGATTTAGATCAAAATTCGATTGTTGTGGACAGCATTGAACAAGTTCATGTATATCCTGGAACACATGAAGTAATAGAATTTGATACACCAACATTTAATGCTGTGTCTACTAGAGATCACAGATGGGTAGTTTGCGAGAGTAATGAAGCACCAAGATTTAAAACTACAGAAAACATATTCAAGAACCGTTGGCCAGATTATCCTATTCTTCGTGTAGAAGACAATAAGCTACCCGCATCAAACACTTATAGCGATGCTGAGCTAAAGCTCATAGGCTGGTTCTTAACAGACGGATATGCTTCACAGAAGCAATATAGTGTAGAATTGTATCAATCTACTCGTCGAGAGAAGAATGCAATGGTGTACCAAGATATGATTCGCACACTAGATCAACTTGGGCTGAAGTATCGAGATTCTTGCGATGAAAATGAATATCACACCATTTATATCAATAAGTGTGATACAACTCTGCGTCTATTAGCAGAATTCCCCAATAGAGAGCTTACATTTTCTTTTATCGCAACATTATCTCAGCAACAGGCTCAGATTGTACTTTGGTCTATGCTTGACGGTGATGGTACAATCAGCGGCGGTAGTGCTAGGTTGTGCTGCAGCTCTGTAGCTTCTGCAGATGCTATTCAATATCTCGCATTCGTTGCAGGGTATGCTACTAATCAATACGTCACTACACCTGAATATCATAATGCTACACCTAGTGCGAATACGTTATATGACTCTATATCTAATACTGAGCCAATTCATATCACCAAACCTTATTATGAGGTGTCTGTACTCAAGATCAAGCGAGCTCAGATCTATCCTCACCATAAATCTATTCGAACTGTAGATCTGGTCTGGTGCGTAACAACCAAATCGCATACCTGGGTGGCACGTCGACATGGAAAAGTATACATAACTGGAAACTCAACAGTCCAGGGCAGTGCTGCAGAACTTACAAAAATGGCCATGATAGAGGTAGAACGAGACCCGCTCTGGAACGAGCTTCAAGGACAAGTTCTCATACCGGTACATGACGAGCTCATAGGCGAAGTGCCGATTGAGAACGCACTCGCCGCTGGAGAACGATTAAGCGCAGATATGTGCGCAGCCGCTTCTTTCATGCCATTCCCTATCAAATGTGATGTAACAACTTCATATAGATGGTCTGGTATTGAGTACCCTTGTGCTCACCCTAGACCTGAGTCATTACAAGGTATGACTGAAGAAGAAATCAAATGGGTGCAGTATCACATATATGACATCGGTTATTATCTGCCGATTTTCAAATTACCAAATGGTGATAAACCACGAGGCGAAGAAGCTTTAGGCGTAAACGGACGTGATACAGAAGAATTCCGAGGATTCATAGCGGACTACATGAGTCGTTATAATCTGCACACGGATCAAGAATTCTTGTGGCACATCGAACACTTTGTTTGCACTGGAGTTCTCCCTAATATCAATGAATACAGAAAGAAACATGGAGGTCAAAACTAATGAAATTTACAGTTTCAACTAAACCTCTTGTCGAGGGTCTGAACCTCGGCATACTTGACGCCAATGTGTCTAAGTTTTATGAGCGAAGCACAATGGTGCAGATCAGAGCCAGCAGAGAAGCTGGTCTTATCATCAATATCGAAGCAGCACAGATCAAGTCAAAGCTTGAGTTCAAAGGTGCTTGCGAAGGCGAGGGTGAAGCAATTGTCTTTGTAGACAGCTTACTCTTTAAGAAGCTTGTGTCTACGTTTGAAGCTTCTACAACTACACTTGAGCTGCTTGAGGACAGCTTGGTTCTCTATTCAGGTAAGTCAAAGTTTTCACTTCCGAAGGTTGTTGATGCTGATCTGAGACTGCCTGAGCCTGCTTCTGCTGAAGACGGTGCAACAGAAATCAAGAAAGATGCATGGAGATTTATCAAGGACTATCAGCTTTACGCATTAGGTATGTCGTTTATCGCACCTGTATACACAAAGGTATGGGTTGGTGAGTCTGGCGACGTACTCGCAGGTGATTTCCAGCTTAATCTTTTCACACACTCAAGTAAAGGTACACTGGGTCGTACTTGTTTGCTTACAGATACTATTATCAATCTGTTCAATGCGCTTCCTGATGGAGCTAAGCTCTATCCGCTTGAGAAGACATTTGTAATCAAGTATGTAGGTGATAGTTTCTCCTATACAACAGAATTTGAACCTAAGCATGAGTCGGATCCAGATATGGGCAGTTATCGAACCGATCTTATCATGCCTATGCTGGCTTCTAATGAGTCTGGCTATACTGTAAAAGTTGTAGCTATTCAGAAGATACTCAGTCAGGCAGACCTTCTGTCTACAAGCACTGAAGAAACAGTATCTCTCATCTCTGAGAATAATCAGCTCAAGCTGGTTGGTGAGCATGTAAACGCAGAGCTTGAAACTACAGGCACATCTGCTGATTATGAGCTTCCATTCAAGATTGTGGACTTGAAGTCTATCATGTCAAATTGTTCAGAAGAAAGCATTATCATTCGCCCTGCGTATAACATAGATGGTGATGATAAGCGACTCGTCGGCATTAATGTTGATAGTAACGCCCTCAAGGTAGTTATTTCAGCAGCTGAGGACGAGGAATGAGTAGCTTCCGACAAGTTGATTTCAGTAAGTTAGTTAGATTCAACTCTCTTGCAGCAAGCAAGCTGTATTCTCGTTATGAGACATTTGCGAAGGCAAAGGTGATCAAGAAATACGCTGAGCCGAAATCTCAGGTCTTTGTACCTTCAGGTATGCGGTGCAAGCGTAAATCTTGGTTCCGCCTACGCGGTGTGCCCTGCGATACGCTTGAGAATCCTGATATGCAGCTAGAATTCACAGCTGAGGTAGGTACAGCGTGCCATCAGGTGTTGCAAGAAAATCTATCTGAAATGCTTGGCGCTGACTGGCTGAGCGTTAGCGATTACCTAAGCCTGCATCCAATCCCATATAAGTATACCTTACAAGCAAACGGGTATGAGACTAAAGTCTCAATAGAATCTCCGCCTATGCATTTCGCATGTGATGGAATCATGAGACTTGATAATGTGATCTACTTACTTGAAATCAAAACATGTGATCATAAAGTATTTGAAGATCTCACTGATGTGAAGCAGATACACAAGGATCAAGCTAACGCATATGCTACAATGCTTCAGATACCTCGAGTGTTATTCATATATGAATCACGCCTTACTGGTGAACGCAAGATATTTGAATACACAGTACCTGAAAGCATACAGCAAACTGTGCTTGATTCCATGACCGAAATACAGTACTACGCAGAAAATAACCTTGCACCTGAAAAGCTAATCACAGCATATAGTGATTACATGTGCAGGAACTGCGAATACCAAAAAAGATGTAAGGAGTGGTAACATGTCCTTAGCAACTAAATACAGACCTAAGACTCTGTCTGAAATGGTGGAACAATCTCTAGTTGTTAACATCATTGAGAAGATGTGTGAGTCCGAATTAACCAATAGAAACTTCCTGTTTATTGGGCCTGCAGGCTGTGGAAAGACGACTATCTGTCGTGCTGTCGGCAATCAGCTTAATAGTAACACCGGTAATATCATTGAAGTAGATGCAGCTACTTACAGCGGTGTTGAGAAAATTCGTGAGATCTTATCTCAAGCAAAAACATACCCGATTGGTAGTAAGTACAAGATCTTTATCATAGACGAGTGTCATGCGCTATCTTCACAATCTTGGCAGGCTATGCTCAAGGTACTAGAGGAGAGCCCTGCTATGTCTGTAATCATGCTGTGTACTACTAACCCTGAGAAGATTCCTGTTACTATCCTCTCTCGTGTACAGACATTTCAGCTATCTAAGATCAGCCTAGACGGTATCATCAACAGATTGAAGTATGTCATCGACTGTGAAAATAAGGAAGGTCGTCATATCACTTATACTGATGATGCTATTGCACTGATCGCTAAATTAGCTAATGGTGGTATGCGCGACAGTTTAACTAACCTAGATCAGGTGCTTGCTTACAGTGAGGAGATTAATTCTGAATCTGTAGCTGCTGCACTGAACCTTCCGAGCTATGATGATTATTTCGCCATGCTTAGCGCAATCACAAAGCATAACAACGAGAAAATCACAGACCTGGTAGACAAGGTGTATAACTCCGGTGTAAATTTTGTCAAATGGTTTGAAGGTTTCCATTCATTCGTTATAAATATTGTAAAATATATCCAACTCAAGGATATATCAAGAACAATGATTCCTGCACATTATGTAGACAAAATCTCTAAATACACTGAAGCACATTCAGCTGTATGCTTACGATTATCTCAAGTACTGCTGAAGCTCGTACATGAGCTCAAAGGTACTAATTACCAGCAAGAGGTTGCACTTACATACTTGTGTGAGACGAAGAGGTGATACCTATGGATATGGATAAAGTATTTGCAGAAGTATCAGCAGACATCACATCAGTTGCTGACTGGTGCAACAGGCAGTATGATGAGAAATTCGCTAAGTACTTCAAAGAATCTCGTGAGCTGTTCCGCAAACTTGAAGACACTACTAAGCCAATCAGCGATGACGCACTTAACTGGATTCTGATTTCCTTACCTATTAATCTGTTTGACGTGTCTGAAGCTCTCAATCAGTTCAGATTAAGTTATGAGGTAGTAAAGCTCAGGAATGCAGTTGACGCAGAAGCTATTTCTGCTGAAGCTCGTAAATCAGCTATGCTTGAGCGTAAGGTGCTTTCGTCAGCATTTTCATCTGTAATCACACGTGTAGAGAATGAGATTTCGTTCTCTCGTGAACTTATCATGGGTGCTAAGAAGATATGGGACGGAAGACGTGCTACTGAGAACGTGATGCCTGTATCAGAATCTGCAGTAGATAAGCTCCCTAAGTATGTGAAGGGTGCGTGATACAGTGGGCATGATAGACGATATACTCAAGAAAAAAGCGCGTGAGTGGGATTGCCCTACGCTTATGTCAGGAGCAACAAACACTGATGCACCTAAGATACCATTTTCGAGCCCTCTGCTCAACTGGGCTACATATGGTGGTATACCTCGTGGTAGAATCACCGAATTTGCTGGAGAGCCCGGATCTGGTAAGTCGACGACAAGCGTAGATATCTGCAAGAATGCCATCAAAGTGTTCGAAGCTGAATTTGAAGCAGAGTGTGATGCTCTTAGAAAGAAAGCTTCACAAGGTGATAAGACTGCTGCTAGTGCGCTTGAGGACCTCATGGATAGGGGACCTAAGCGTGTCATGTATATTGACATTGAGCATGGTTTTGATGCTGCTTGGAGCAGTACACTAGGTATTCAAGAAGACAAGATGCTTATCATGCAACCGCCTGATATTGATGCTGAGTCACTCTTACAGACAATAGAGGATCTAGTCTGCTCTGGTGAGCTTGGTCTATGTGTGCTTGACTCTATCCCTACGCTTGTAACTAAGGCAGAGCTTGAAAAGAAATATGGTGAAAGAACTGTAGCTTCACTTGCAGGCTTGATGACAGTATTCTGCAGGAAGATTGTATCGCTTCTAACTCGATATGATTCTACGCTGCTTCTAATCAATCAGACTCGTGATAACATGGACAACCCATATGTTATCAGCACACCTGGTGGTAAAGCAATCAAGTTCTACTCTTCGCTTCGTATGCTGTTTAGGCTTGGTTCACCGCTTGACTTCTTAGGCAATGATCTACCATCGAGCGCTGAGAACCCTGCAGGCTACAATGTTACTGTTAAGCTGCTGAAGCAGAAGACAGCACCATTTGACCGAAAGAATGCTAAGTATATTCTGATGTGTCAGTCAGGTATTCGTCCTGATTTCGACTATGCAAAACTTGCTATTAATAATTACCACCTTATACAGAAAGGTGGAGCTTGGTTTACATTTCTTGATATCAAAACAAAACAACCGCTTGAAATCAATGGTAAACTTGCTAAAGTAAACGGTATGGCAAGAGTATATGAATTCCTACAGCAAAACCAGGAATATTTTCAGGAGCTGAAAGAATACATAGACGTAAACATAAAGGGCTCAGATATAGGTGATGAGTATGCCTGATGCTACAAAAGTATATTCAGAACGTCAAGAATCAATGATCGCTCGATATCTCGGCTGGACTTTAGTTCCAGCCAGTGGAGCTCGAGATTTTGACAAGGGCGACATCAAATCTGATAACTTTCTTGCAGAATGTAAGACTCACATAGCTCCGCAAGTAAGAATTTCATTCAGCCTATCAGTATGGAAGAAACTTACAGCTGAAGCAATGGCCAATTTCAAAACTCCTGTGTTGTTTACTGATGACGGAACACAACTGATTGAGCGAACTTGGGCTGTTGTTGATATCAGATCCTTGCCTTGTGCGCATGACGTGTATGTAATATCCGAGCCTAAGCTGCGGATAAACAAATCTACTGTATCTTTTGTTCCTGATAACATTTCAACACCACACAAACATTTCTTGATGATGTGTAAACACAGTGAACAGAATGTAGGCTTCGCTATAATGCCATTAGCAACATTCAGACATATGTTTTTTGTGGGGGTGATGTGATGGCTACCATACAAGAGGTTGGTAAAGCTATCCTTTCAAATACGCCTGATAAACTATATATTTTCGGTGGGCATGAATACGGCTTGAAGTGCAAGTACATTGATATGATGAAAGAGCACTATGGCTCAGCAGTAGAAGCTGAGTCTGCTGAGTCTGTATTCAAGCTGATGCAAGGTCGCAGGATTGTTCCACTTTCACCTGCACTTTACATAGTTCGATATGACGAAGAGTTTGTACGAAACTTGAACGAGAAGCAAGCTGAGCAGCTAGAAAAGCTCAACATTGTTGGCACAATTGTTTGCTTGTATGAGGACGAGAAACAAGTGCAGAAATGTATGAAGTTTCTCACGAAGTACACAGTTCGTATAGATCCTGTCAATCCAGCTTATGTTGTACAATATCTCATAAAGGACTACCCTTCACTTTCACAACCTGTCATTCAGAATGTAGTTAGCGTTACATCAGATTATAATCTCTGTAGATGTATCTGTAATTGCTTACAATATGCTTCACCTCAGTATCTGAGTAAAGCTACTCCTGCAGCTATTGCTAATGCTTTCGGCTATAAGGTCTCTAGTACAGAGGACAATATCAAACTTGCGCTTGCAGCAAGAGATTTCAACTGCTTAGTTACGCTTCTAGATCATTATGAAGATGACTTAGGTCTGCTTCTGTATACAGTCATGAGTACAATGCTTACGCTTGAGAAACTTATCGGTACAAAATACGGAGATGATCCGCTGAGGCCGTATGTAAACCTCTGGAACGTAACCGATATTTATTTTATGTTCAACAATGCTTTTCTTCTGCTTCAGCAATCACGTAAGTATGCTGTTGACATGAAAGACCAGCTAACATATTTGTTCAGCTTAGTTCGTATTTCACCAGTACCTAACTTGGAGGTGTGGGCTAATGAAGTTTCTTGAATTTGATTGCCAAGCTGCTGTCAAGAAAGAGCTTCAGCAGCTTAAGAACTATGATAGACACAGCATCATGATTGAAGGATCTCAGGGTTCTGGCAAGACAACGCTTGCAAAATACTTTGCTGAATGTTTAAAGTGCAATGACTTTCAGATAGTTGCCCCTAAGGTGCAGGATCTCAGAGAGGCAATTGAAGAATGCTATCAGATATCTACTCCTGTAGTAATCTGCATAGAAAATCTAGACCAAGGTGTTAAGAGCGCATCTTATACACTTCTGAAATTTCTAGAAGAGCCACTGCCTCATGTCTACATCATTGTAACTTGTACGTCAGCACAGCGTGTCCCTGATACTATTGTAAGTAGAAGCACAGTGCTAACTATAGGGACAATTACTCGTGAAGACATACAGAAGTATGCTGGTGATAAAAATTTTGAGTTGTATTTTCAGCTTGAGAAGAAATCAATCTGGAACATCGTTAGATCTTTTAAAGATGTAGACGAGCTGTTTGAGATTGGCTCAGCAAAAGCGTTGTACCTTGAGAGCCTACCGTCTCTGCTTGCGAGCAATGACGCTGTAAGCAACCAGATGTGGAAGTTCCAGAAGTTTGAAGATAACGAACCAATACCACTAGGCATTCTGATTCGTTATATCATGTATACAAATCCGAAGTATTGGGCAGTATGCTATCGCTGTTTACAAGAGCTTGCAGCGGGTCAGATAGCGCAGCACGCAGTACTGGCGAGATTCTTATTAGATTGTAAATATACAGTAAGGTGAGTGATAACAATGAGAAGAGTACTTGATACTATTCAAAAACATAACAACTTGAACCAGGTTTACGCAGTTGACGAACCAGGTGCAGGTAATGCAAATCATACATACGAAGTCTGCACACAGGGTGATGAGGTAACTACAATTCAGTTCCAGCATGGACCTAGACTTGAGCCTAACAGCACACTTGGTGTACTTGATGTAGACCTTCTTGAGATTGTCAGAGACCGACTCAAAGGCTTTCAGAGCGGAGAATTCTCAACTCGTGAAAATGCAATTGCATTGACACACATTGAAGAAGCTTTACTCTGGATGAATAAACGTGTTGAAGATCGAGCAGCTCGCGGCGTGCTCGGAACAAATAATAAGTGAGGTAAACAGCTATGGCAGAATTACACCAGAATCTGGAGGGCGTATCCCTTCTTGGTAATCAGAATACAAAGTATAAGTATGAGTATGACCCAAGCATACTTGAGAAATTTGAGAATAACCATCGCGATAGCGACGACATCGTTTCGCTTGATGCGTTTGAGTTTTGTTCAAGATGCCCAAAAACGGGACAGCCAGACTTTGCAACAATCTATATTTCATACATACCAGATCAGTATCTAGTTGAAAGCAAGTCTTTGAAATTATATCTGTTTTCATTCCAGCAGCATGGAGCTTTTCATGAAACTTGTGTGCATCAGATCATGCAAGATTTAGTGGAGTTCTTACAGCCTAGATATCTTGAGGTGTATGGCGACTTCAACTCACGCGGAGGCATAAGTATCCTTCCATATTCCGCATACGCAACAGAACAGTATAAAGATTTCAAGATGCTGCGTCAACTTGCTGTGATGGACAAAGCAATCGGTCACACACCTAGAGCGCATTGAAACAATATACTCATATTCCGCGAAAGGAGATAGCTAGATGCGATATGTACTGTCTGGTAATTTAACTAAACAGATGGTTGAGTACCTTACACAGATGCCCAGATTTGAGCCGCTTGATGTGCTAGTATCTCAACTTGATAGAAGTTCTATCAAAGAGATGATAGAGCATCGAAAGAACGGCATAGTGAAGACACTGTTTATCGACTCCGGTGCATTTTCTGTGCATACAGGAAAAGCTAAAGTTGATATAGATGAATACATCGAGTATGTTAACGGCATAGACGAGTACATCGAGATGGTAGCTCAAGTAGATACAATTCCTGGTACATTCGGTAAGGCGAAGTCTGCTGAAGACTATGCGGAATCGTCAAGAAAGTCTTGGGAGAATTTTCTGTATATGTACCATAAGATGAAATCTCCTGAGAAACTCGTACCCGTATTCCATTTCGGCGAGCCATTTTCTACTCTGAAGAATATGCTTGACTGGCGAGACGAAAATGGAAAACCGCTTACATATGTTGGAATCAGTCCTGCGAATGATACTTCGCAGAACATCAAAAATCAGTATATGGGTGAGGTGGCAAGCTTCATTTCACAGTCAAACAATCCTGATGTAAGGGTGCATTACTTTGGAATGACAAGCCTTGATGCACTTTCTAAGTACCCTGCATTCTCGGCAGATTCAGTTTCACATAGATTACAAGCTGCTTATAATAAAATTTTTACTCCTGATTTTGGTACAATTTCATTGTCAAGAAAGTCTAGATCCTCTAAAACTAAAAGTAATATGAGTTTTGTGGATGTAGCAGACGAGGCGGCGTTAAATAAATTGAAAGCTTATTTAGCCAGCTTGAATGTGACGCTTGAAGAGTGTCAAGAGAACCACAACGCAAGATCTGCGGTTTGTATTCGAGGCATATTGGATTGGGTGAAAGCTCACCCATATGACCCTAAGAATCGTGTTCGCAGCAGGAGGTTTCTCACATGATCGAGTGGAAACCTGTAGTTGGGTATGAAGGCTTGTATGAAGTATCAAATCAAGGCGATGTGAAAAGTTTAGCAAGGACTGTATTGACATCTTCAGGTAGACTTCGTAGCATTCGTGAATGCGTCAAACGCCATGATATAGACAAATTTGGATATCATAAGGTTGGGTTGAATCGGGACGGTAAAGAACGAACTGCGGCAGTTCATCGGCTTGTAGCGCAAGCATTCATACCTAATCCTGAAAACAAACCTCAAGTAAATCATATTGATGGTGATAAATCAAATAACTGTGTGGAAAATCTAGAATGGGTCACTTCTAAAGAAAATATACGCCATGCAATTGCTACTGGATTGACAACCCAGACTCAATTGTTTGCTTCGCTTCATGCTGCGTCTTTAGCAAACTTTAAATCAGTTATCTGCATAGAAACTGGTGTTATATACGCTTCTAGAGCTGATGCAGCTGAAGCACTAGGTCTACCTAGAAACTCCACAGCCATATGGAATTCTATAAAGTATGGCTGGGCAGTTAACAAGAAGTTCCATTTCAAAGCATATAAGGAGGAATAATCATGGACGATTCAATCAAAGCTGTTGTTCTCGTGTCAGGCGGTGTGGACTCTGCTACTTGCCTCGGCATAGCTGTAGATAAGTATGGTGCTGAGAATGTAAAAGCTCTGGGTATTACATATGGTCAAAAGCATGAAATTGAACAAGAAAGTGCAGAGAAAATCTGCGCTTACTTTGGCGTAGAGCTCTACCACATAGATATTACTAACGTAATGCAATATAGCAACTGTGCATTGCTCAAGCAGAGTACAGAGGCGATCCCTGAGAAGTCTTATGCAGAGCAGATGGAAGAAAACGGCAGCGGTCGCGTTACTACATATGTACCTTACAGAAATGGTACAATGCTTTCAGTAGCAGCTGCTTTCGCTGATAGTGTATTTCCGAATCAAGCTGTTAAGCTCTTCTACGGTGCCCATGCTGATGATGCAGCAGGTGAAGCTTACGCAGACTGCTCAGTAGCGTTTATCAAGGCGCAAGCAGCAGCTATCAAAATCGGCACATATGGAAACATAGAGCTTGAAGGCCCACTTGCAGAGATGAATAAGACTCAAGTAGTAGCTACAGGTCTTGCTCTTAAGAAGCCAGTACCTTATGAGCTGACTCATAGTTGCTACGAAGGTGTACCTGGTGGTTGTGGTAAGTGCGGCACATGTATTGACCGACTTGCAGCATTCAGAGCAAACGGACTCAACGACGACGGAACACTTAATAAGTGAGGTGGCATTATGGCTGTAGAAAATAAACCTGCTTGTGGTCAGCACCCAACCAACAAAGTTCGTGAAACACTCACTGGCGATGCAGAATGCAACGCATATGATTACGAATATGATTGTGGTGCTGTTTACCATCAGAATTACATGGATGTAGTTGGTAATCGTGACCATGATTGCTTCTGGGACTGTTCACGTTGTAAAAATAAACAGAATTAACAGCTCAGCCCTGCTCTGCAGGGCTATGCCTATGTGGTGAAACTGGCAGACACAGCGGACTCAAAATCCGCCTCGCAAGAGTGCAGGTTCGACTCCTGTCATAGGCACCAAAAGTCTACTTTCGCATACAACCTACAATAAATATGAAGATTTCCAAGGAGGTTTCAGTATGGCTTATCTACGACAATTCAGACTATTTTCACACAATGATGCTCTCGCACATACTCGTGTTTTCAATATCAAAGACATACAAGAATACATGTGGCTACAGATCCCTGCAGTGCTCAGCCCATATATAGACCTCACTGGTGTGGTTAATATGCAAGTTGCAGACGGAGCTCTCCCTGATTTCACGGAGAAAATCACTCGTGAAGGAAGAAACTGCTGGCTAAAGATAGATTCCACATTGTTCAATACCGAAATAGGTCTGCACTTCTACAGGTTTGATTTTCTAAATCCTGTAACAGCTGAAGTCATACCTTTATACTTCGCATATTCACTACAGAATGATGATCCAGAGAAACCATACATCTATATGGACAGGAGTGAATCCTAATGCACAGATCAGTTACAGCTGCATTAAAATACTATAACATGAACTCAAGCGGTAAGCGCGTAGGCGACTGCTACAAACGAGCTCTTGCCCTTGCTTTCAGAAAAGATTATGACCAAGTCAAGAACGAACTCAACAAGATGGTTCGTAATGGTGAAGCTTATCAAAATAATGCGTACACTACGCTTGATAAATATATCAGACGTAACGGCGGTGTAGGTCTTGTAGACGGCACATATGACGCTTCGTCTGTAGAAAAGTTCTGTGAGGAGCATCCTACTGGCACCTATCTGCTTTTCACAAATAAAGATCCTAAAGCGTTATTCAGCAATCATGTAGTTGCAATCATAGATGGTGATGCATACGATAGCTGGAATTCTTATCAGTCAAAAATTCATAGTGCTTTCAGTATAGATGCAGCGCCGAGGCAGCTTCATTATGATGATGTAAAGGACATGACTCCTGTCGTTGCCGAAAACATATATCCTTTACTTGAAGATTATATCACAAAGATGAACATGAAATATGTCACAGACGATAGCATCATTACTCAGTTTTCTCTTAAATCAATAGAGGCTAAATCTGCTGATACAATTTCTATTTGGCTAAAATGTTTCTTTGATGAGGCTCGTGTACCGCTTAATTCTAAGTATTACAGTCACGGGTGGCAAGGCTATGATATTACTTTAAAGCTTGATATCAATCAGAACGCAGATGAAAACACCAAACGACTCTGGCCTAAACTTAAACAGAAGGTGTATGATTGGACATATAACATTGCTTCTGAGCTCAAGAATGCTGCTCGTCTTGACAGTCTTGGCCATAGATACTATGGAGATAAAGAAATTTTCAAGGCAGTACCTGATGAGCTGATCCCATATGTATACTCTGCCGATAGACTTGGTAGCTATAGTGAATACAATTATGAAGTTACACTCAAAGGCTTAGACCAATGGGGCGATGACGGTAGACTCATAGATTTCTACGCAGACACAATCAAAGAAATGCGTCAGAAACTTGTGCGCTATCTTGAAACAGGATATAGTGATTATTAATAGAAAGGGTGGTTGAAAAGATGAGTTCAATATTCGCTTGTAAGATGTTCAAAGCTTGCAAACACCCTGAGCGAATTATCGCTGCAGTACAGAATCCAATCAATCAACAACTTGTAACTCAAATCAAACAGTATTTAGGTCCTGATGCACTTACATTACTTCAGGAAGCTGAAGCTAAGAAGCTTGCTGAAGCTGAAGCAAAGGCTCAAGCTGCTGCACCACAGGAAGGCGTTCCTGCTGGTCCTTCACATTCAAGTCCCAGTGCTGGTGGTTTCAGCGGGGGTGGAATGCCTTCTATGCTTGATGAACCGCTTGCAGAGAAGTATGAAGATGACTTTGAAGGTGAAGAGAATCCTGATGCAAACACAGCTGCTTTCTCAGAAGCAGTAGACGATGCACTTGGTGAACCAGATGAAGCACAAGCTTCTACAGATTCTGAAAAGCAGATGATCACTGGTGAAGAAACAGTTGACGATGCAGCAGGTGTAGAGCTTAGTGACGAGCTCAAGAAAGAAAATCTAGAAACTATTCCTAAGCGAGAGCTCAACAATGATGCAAGAACAGCTGGCGTAGACAGAGTTCAGCTCAAAGGTGATGAACTCTGGGTATACTACAATGACGATACAAACCTTAACAAGGTGATGTCAGATGCTGTAGACTTACTTGCAGCTAAAGGCTTCACAGAGCTCACATTCAACAGACTCGCTAGATCAAATAATGCGATTGTCTTCACTGTAGAAGGTGCACCATATGAAACTCAAGCTTCCGCTACCTGAACAGAATGATTTTCACTACTTACTTACAATCATGCAAGTTCTGCACAGCATGGACGAGTATGCGTGGTTACCAGAGCTGTTCACTATACTTGAAAGTGATGAAGCAGTAGCGAAATTGTGTCATGTAGCTGGTGGAGAGGTAATCAGAATACCTACACTTGATGAGTTACAGAACAGCATTACAGCTCTGCAATGGTACTATGATGTGTACATCACACAGAAGAAAACAATCTTTCAAGTACCAAATGAGTACAAACCGCTTGTGTATAAGATACGTGATGAAATGTCTAAGGAGTGATTCATGTGTTAGATACAGTGAAACAACACATTCAACTGATTGAATCAACACCTAAGCAAGATATAATCATACATGGTATTCTGCGTCGCGCAGATGAATCGCTTGAAAGAGAGCTATCGCAGCTAACAGCAGCTTCAGCTCTTGATATAGAAAACTTAGTAAATCAGCTAACAAAGGAGATGAGTGAAGCATGAGTGAACTTATGAGTTTCAACGAATTACAGAATCGATATATTCAACTATATAAGCTACTTCGCAATTACATATGGGAATATGACATTGTAGAGCTCATCGCTGATCTTGAGGTGTTAACATTCACAGCTTTCGCAGATAAGGAAGAGCTCAAGAAAGCACTTGATGCGCTTGAAAGAGCAATACGCTTCACAGATGTGTGGAAGCAAGACGAGCAGCTGCAAGAACAGTTTGGTGCATTCAGAGATGCGCTTGATTGTGATACAGCAATTCCGCTCAAAACATTCCAAGGAGTGAACGCAGTATGAATACAATGAGAATAAAGAAAAGACCAGTTACAGCTGCTACGCAAAAGACAGCTAACTACGATGAAGCAATTTCATATATACAGTCAGCAATTGAAGCTCTCGGCATGGAGTCAGGAAAAGACGAAGCTGCAAGAGACGCTATTGCTAATCTGAGTGTAATCTTACTTGATTTGAAAACTGCAAAATAAGGAAGTGACGTAGGTATGGCCGCTGAAACCTTCAACGACTACACTGTAGTGAATCCGTTAGATACAAAACTCAAGAAGGACGTTGAACGCATGAGGACGTCCTTATTGGCGTGTACTGATGAAAATGGCATATCACCTAAAAGCGCAGTCCAGATGGTTACTGCGCTTCGTGTTGAACACCAGATGACTCGAATCGTCAGATATCTGGACCTGATGGACAAAATAGAGGCTAAGCTATACGATGCAATTGAACAGCAGTTAGATCGGCTTGACCCAACACGTCTATCAACTATAGAGCTGCTTATGAACTACCAGGAGCGTCTACAAGATGCAATGATACAAAGTCATAAGTTGCTGCAGCCTTATCTCAGTATTGACACATTCAGTGCTCTTGATTTAACAATCACAACAGCATCAAATGCTACACAAGTAGCTACAACAGGTATAGAGATACTCCCTTCTGAGTCTCGTGATAGGCTTCGTACTTCTGCGAAAGCAATTATCATGGAGCTGCAGAAAGAGAAAGAAGAGGCAGAAAATGCTGTTTGACGATATACCTGAGAAGATCTACAAGATATATCATAGCTGTACACCTGATGAACAGAAAATATTGATGCAGATCCTGAAAGAGCTCAGTGATTCTGATATGGGCTACTCTCCTACATATACTGATATCTGGCTTGCCGATTATAAGGAGATCCCAGTTGACATCGACACATTCTTAAATGATGATTTGTATCTAGGTAGAACAAACCGCAACGGAGCAGCTGTATATCCTTTCTGGCGAAACGAATTACACACCGTATTTGATGCAGGCAATAAATTCTATGAGTGGATACTTACTGGTGCTACTCGTATCGGCAAGACGTCTACGTTCAACTCAGGTATGGCATATATGCTATATAAGCTGATGTGTCTGCGTAATCCGCAAGCGTTTTTTGGTAAAAAAGATGTTACACAATTCAGTGTATTATTCTTTAATCTAACTGAAGAATTAGCTAGGGGCGTAGCGTTTCGAGAATTTAACGACACGATAGCAGCAAGCCCTTGGTTCTTACAAAATGGACGAATGTCCAGCTCTAAAGAAAACTCATATTACATTCCTGATGGCGGTAAAGTATCTATCGACTTCGGTAGTTCTTATGCACATGGTCTTGGTAAACATGTTTACTGCTTAATTGCTGAAACATCTGTACTCACCAAAGATGGATACAAAACATTAGGTGAGCTCGCTAAGAAGAAAACAGCAGTAGAGATTGCACAGTATGACCCTGCAGGAAGAGTTGAGTTTTCAAAAGCTAAGGTGCAATGCACAAAGCTTACGCACATTACAGTAAAGCTCACGCTTGAGGATGGATCTTGCATTGAGGGATCAAAAGATCATCTGATGCTTACATCGCTCAACAAGTATAAGTCACTTAGCGATTTCGCAGTAGGTGAAGCGCTTCTATGCTATCAAAGCAAACCTGTGAAGGTCACCGCTACTAAAGTAGTATTGCATACACGTGAGCCAGTACAGCTGTATGATGTAATTGACATCAAGCCTCACCATAATTTCATTATAAAGGACAAATCACACTTCATATCTCATAACTGCTGCGCTATGGACGAGATCAACTTCTCACAAGCTGGTATTCGTGATGTAACTAAAGCGAAAACTCGTATGCGAGAAGTATACAACGTATTGTCAACTCGTGTGAAAGGTACATTTAAGCACGGCGGTGAAGTCTTCGGTAAGATTTTCGCAGCATCGTCTAAGCGTAGTGATAGTGACTTCATGGAAGATTATATCGCTGAGCAGATGGCTGCTGGTGCTGCTGAGCACATGCACGTATCTGGTGCACCACAATGGGAAGTACTACCACCTGGCACATTCTCAGAGAAGAAATTCTACATTGCTGTAGGTGACCGGCATCACAAAGGCTTTGTAGTGCCTGATAACCAAACAAGTGAAGAAGATCTCAATGCTCTAAAGCAGCAAGGTTATGCATTGATGACACCTCCTATCGACATGAGGTCGGACTTCGTAGCTGATTTCAACGTAGCGTTGCGAGACCTAGCGGGTGTAGCTGTTCCAGGTTCTATGTCATTTATCACACAAGAACTGATCACCGCATGCATCACAAAGAAGCGTAGAAATCCATTCCATCAAGATATTCTTGAAATCGGTGTACACGATTCTTACTCTATTGAAGAATTCTTCCACATAGAAGACATCACACCAGAAATTAAAGCTGCAGGGTTGTATATACATCTTGACCTTGCGCTGAATACAGACCGTGCTGGTATATCTGGTGCGGGCATCATAGGTAGAAAAGACGTAGAAGTCACTGTACCAGGACAGGAGTCTAAAACAATGTCATTGCCTGTAGTAGGTCATGGCTTCTCAATTGCAATACAAGCACCTCGCGGTGATAAGATCCCATATGATAAGATACTCAAGTTCATCTTATGGCTGAGAAAAATAGGCTTACACATACATGTAGTTAGTCGAGACCAGTTCCAGAGTGAATACATGGGTCAGCTACTTGATACTAATGGTTTCAAAGAGGAGAAGATCTCGCTTGATAGAACACCAGATGGTTATGAATGCTTGAGGTCGCTGTTTGCTGAGCAACGTGTAGAGATGCTTGATGTACAGTTACTCCAAGACGAACTCATTCACTTACAACAAGACGCTATCTCACGTCGTGTGGACCACCCAACTGGGTCAGGAAAGGATGTTGCTGACTCCTTTGCAGGTGCAGTATGGCAAGCTATAAAGTACAACGAAGGTATACTTGTGCCGAAAACAAAGATAGCATCAGCTATCAGAAATGTAAATGCGACAAACAGAAGCGCATCAAAACCAACACCAAGATTTCCTGGTCTTCCAGGTATGGGCAAATTCAAAATATATTAAGGAGGTAGGACATGGAAAACCGTTTCAGTCCAATCAAAGCACCTCATTGCTGTACATCATTGCAGCCAGGTGCAACAGTAACACTTGTACCTTATGGTGTACTGATAACAATACAGTACAGCTCAGAAGGTAACATCGAAAAAATCTACACAGGGGTGTACCCTTCGGGACAAGATGTAACGCCTAAGCTGATGAACAAATTTATTGACAATGCTGTAGCGCCAACGAAAATTAATATTACAGGCGGTACCACATGGGTTGTAGGTGTTATAGTACCACAAGGTATAATCTTTCAAGAAGGTACCGTCTCGACAGACATCGTAAATGATATGGTGGACGCTGATCCATCTACTTATCAATTTTATGCTGCATACATTGAGAGTAACGCAATAGCGTTCCACAATATACAATCAATCAATCATGTGTTGAGTACATACGGATTCAAGACATTACCTATGTGGGTAGTTCCTTTCGCAGGTGTATCTCAAGCAATCATGGATTCTTGGTTCAGTGCTGACACATGGATTTTCTCTACAAAGGTAGTTATGAACTATGTTTCATGGATGAACGGAGAGAAGTCTTGGTATACAACAGATCTGCATCAGTTAGAGGTTGATAGAGTTCAAGTTGATACAGATGCTGCAACTGGTATTGTTCATGCTACGCTGTATAATACTTCCGGTGAGCACATAGCTGTATCTATGTATGATATATACAAGTATCAGATCCAGAAAGGCGCTATGGTGCTGCTTGATGCAATAGGTACAGTATTGCTTTCAGTCCCAACAGGTAAACACAAACAATCACATGTGTCTAACACTATCACTTGTGCATACTGTGGTAAACAGTATAAGGTACAACCTGGTATTGAAACTATCTGTCCTGACACACACTGCACATCTAGATTAGTTGAACGTATTAAGTTAATGCTTAATATGTTTAATTTACCTATCAATTATTCTGATGATGAGTGGTCCGAGAAGATAGCATCAAAACATCTCATGTGTTTAACAGATGTGTTCACGCTTCCTGTATTTGAGCACATGGAGATTACAACAACTCTTGCAAACATTCTCAGAGCTTTGATTCCAATATCTCTTATCAGGAGTAATGATGTGTTTGAAGAATTTGCAAATAGATGCAACAATAACGTAACCACATTTCAGTATTATGTCACAAACTTCGACAGAGCTGAGTTTGATCTCAATTTTCATCACACTGATGCCCCTAAGCTGGGCTGCTGGCTGAGTGAGCCTGCTAATGCTTCTGATGTAGCTGCTGTGCTGATGCTACCTAACCTTACAGTAACCGGTACAGGTAGAAGCTACAATGGTGCACCAATCTTCAGAAATAAACGGTTCTTCATCACTGGCGGATTCAAACGTGGTGCAATCAATGAAATAGCTGATTTCCTTCGCAGTTATTCCGCAGAGGTGTACACAGAATGGAATGACAAGATCAATGCTGTAGTTGTGGGCTCAACGCGCACAAACATAGACGGCCAAGCTATCTATAAAGCTCGCATGAAAGAGATTGACATATTTGACGAAGATGAATTTTTCACATGGTGCGATCTAGATTCGGACCTTGCGAACCTACAATAACAATGAGGTGATAACATGGCTTCATTCTCCTTATTACGTAGACTTCGTAAGAAGTGGAAGCGCCAAGATCGAGACGAACGTAGACCATCTTTCTTACGAAGATTAGTTTCAGGTACATTCTTCAGACCGTCAGACCTGAAACAAAGTAGTGATTTAGCTACAATTCGGTCAAAAATAGATATGATGCGAGCTCTTGCGAAAGACTCGCAGATAGCTACAGCAATATCTTATTATGCTACAGATGCTACACAAGTGAATAGCGCGGGACAGATTATCTGGGCTACTTCTGAGAAAGAAGAGATCGCAAATGTAATCAATGATTTGTTCAAGCGACTAAAAGTGAACAGATACGTTCGTGACCACATAGTTGAGCTTACAACTATTGGTAATGCGTATATGCCTACTACACTCATGTACAAGACTTTGTCCAAGGACAGAATCGCAAATGGTGTAGCTCTTGATAACAATACAATTATTGATGACAAATTCGATTTAGTTCCAGCTTACATGATTCCTCCAGAGGATATTGTACACCTTTGGTCTGAGGGCCAGCCTCAGGGCTATGGGTACAAGCCTGAGGAAGATGAATCAATCGAGTTCGTTCGCTTCCCTGAAGATGCTGTAATCCATTTTTCATTGGGTGGATGTTTAGGTAAGTACTCCCTTTCAACTCGTGACCCTAAGACTGGTGACGAAGTAGACTGGGACATACAGTTTGCCGATCCATTACTTGAAGCAGCTGTAACTCCTACACAGACTCTTAACTTACTTGAAGATGCGTTGCTACTTTCCTCTTTCGTTCGCGTAGTCAAATTTATCAATGTTGACTGTCGTGAGGCAGAGGAAGAAGAAATTCAGAATACTCTTCAGCAGGTTAAGGATGCTGTTGAGCAGCAGCTTTCAATTGATACCAATACAGGCAGAGCTGAAAGCTATCTGAATCCGCAAGCACCTAATAACTTCATCTATGTCCCTAAGGTAGATGCAACAGATCCAATTTCTGTTACAGACCTTAACATGACTGAAGCAAACGATGCTGAGAACAAGATGTTAGATCACTTTGAGACCAAGAAGCTTTCAGTACTTGGTATTCCAAAGGAAGCATTGAACTATTCGTCTAATGAGGGTCTTGGCGGTGCAGGCTCTGTAATGTCCCAAAGATCTGCACTATACGCTAATTCACTTCAACGAATTGAGCAAGCTTATCTTGATGGCTGGACAGAAGGCCTCAATGCTTATTTCAGAAATCGTAACATGGGTGGATTTGTTGATAAGTTTGAGCTTCATATGCAGCCTATCATTACACTACAATCTACTGTACAGTTTGATAAGCGCGATGCTGCGCTCAATCAGGCAATTCAGTATGCACAGCTCTTAAGAGATAACGGCGTAACTGATCCGCAGACATACCAAGAAGGTTTTGTAGAGATCCTTAGCGAGACCTTCCCGAAGATCGGAACAGCTGCTGCATCTTGGAGCGTTAACATAGTAACCGACGGAGGTGGCGGTGATGAATACTAATGATGTGAAACTTTCACACGTATTCTTCTCAGAGCTAAAACAATTCAATGGTACAAATTTCAAAACACTGAAGGAAGCAAGTTTAGATAGTGTTTCAGATGTTCCACCTGAGCAGCTGAAAGCATTCAGTTCTGTCACAACAAGGTATTTTATCTTCTGCGAGAAGCACCCTGAGATACCTGCTGATCGACTTAAGATGCTCTACTATCAGCTTAAGATAGATATGATAGCAAGATTCTTTTCATCGTATCCTGCTATCAATACATCAGACTTGATTGCTTTTCAACGAGAGCTTCAGTGTTTCCTGGAGGAGGGGAACATAGATGCCGAACGAACTGCGGTATAGTATAACAGACTGGCACCAGGCTCCTGCTGCTAAGTCCAATAACAGTGATGAACTACATATACATGTAACAGATCTGATTACTACAGAAATTTCAGGTCTGTGCATCAGCGTAGAGCATGATGAATTAGGTACACTATTTGCAACACTTGTAAATGCTTCTGGTACAGATCTAACGCCCGACGAGTCTGAACTTGTGTTTGAGCTGCCGCTAGAAACAATCATACATATTCTGTATACATTTGGTTTCATCATTGAGTTTGACGAAAAGTTGCATCTACCTACTTCTCAGATTGAGTTTCTTAGATCACTTCAAGGCCTTAACTTCGATAAGCTTCGCGTGCTGAATGTTAGAAAGCAAGCTGGCACAGAGATTACAACAGCTGACTGGTATGTAGTAGCATTCAATGCGCAGAAGAACCCAAATTGGCTTATGAATATGTATGTAGCTTCGTGGAAAGAATTTCAAGATGCTACTTCGTCAGGATCTGCTATTAATCTTTCAGATGCAACCAATCGTGACATACATCGATGGTCTTGGAATTGGCTCAATTTCGTGGCTAACATATCTGATATACTTGATAATCAACAGTGAGGTGATATGTCGTGAACTTGATAGGTAAAGACATAGAACTTAGACGTAAGCAGTATGACGAAGCACTTGAAAAGCTTGGTGTACCTTGCAAGTATCAATACCCAAATATGCCTGACTCTAATGTGCACGGCGAAGCAGTAGTAGATAGCTATTCTGATATGATCGGCACATATGTGTTCTTCGATGGTTCGCCCAAGGTCAAGACGTATCGTAGATATGGTTGGGTAGTAGAGAACGACGAGAACTTACCTTTTCTTGTGCATTGCAGTTTTCACTTGCCGTTCTTGCAGAAAGATTCGCTGTTCTACATACACGGACAATACACAGGTATGAAAGATAGAGTATTCAGAGTAACAGAGCTTACTTGCTCAATGCAAGCGCCAGACCACATGATTGCTCAAGTAGTTCCTGTATGTGAAAAGCAAACAGTAGGTCGCACAGAGGCTGAAGTAGCTAAGACGTTTACCACATCAAATCATTTTATCAAAGACAAGACAGACTATCGCGGTCACTATTATGATACAGATTCTTATGAAAAGAAGAAAGGGTGAGGTAGATGCTCTATTTATATGATAAAGCAATCGTTAAAGATTTAAACGAAAGCTTCAATGAAGACATAGCACACCCTGTAATCAAAGTAATTGAGCCTGACGGTGTGCTAGGTCTTGCTGCACAGATACAGAATGATGAAATTCAGTTTCCGGTCATCGCATTATCTAGGGCTGAGAATTACGATGTAGACACCAACCTAATTAATTTCACACGAGCTACTATGGGAGTACCTTGTGGGTTCGACAACGAAACTAATAACATATACTCAGAACATGCAATACCTATCACATTAACATATGCGCTTACAATTCTGACAACTAATCAAGCTGACATGGACGAGCTTGTCAGAGAGATTCTATTCAAGTACCGTCGTCAGTATTTCCTGACCATTACAGTGCCATATGAGTCAAAGCGTAAGATTCGGTTTGCAATAATCAAGGACCCAAATGCTGATATACAAGCTGATTCTCGTCAGTTAGGATACATACAAGAAGGCAAACTTTATCAGACTGTAATCCCACTATCTACCATTGGCTGCAACTTGATTCATTATACTAAACAGCATCTGAGACGAATTGTCCCTGAGGTTCATGCTCAGTAATATACATCAGTAAGGTTCACAACTCATGTGAACCTTATATTTTTATGTATAATATTCAGGTGAGGTGATCACAGTGAGATATCGCAACATATCGAACTCAACGCTTACATTCTATGGCGTAACTTTTGCACCTGGTGATGTTAAGGACGTACCTGGAGCTATCAATGCAGCTCAGTTCATACGTACTGACGAACCTGTAACAGAAGATGCTCCTGAGAATAAAGCTGATACAAAAGTTGCAGCTAAGACTACTGAAGAGAAACCTGCAACTAAATCAACAAAAACAACTTCTGAAAAGAAGAAGGAGGTAAAAACAGATGGCACAGATAACGATTAATGAAATATCGCAGAACTATACATTCAATGTTGGTGATGCTCAATATGCTACAGTTGCTATGCCGATTACTGCTGCTTGGGGACCTGCTTACACAGACCCTGCAAAGGAGTATGGTTCTGGTGATAAGGCTAATATTGACAAGATGATGGAGCAAACCAGATGGTTGCACTTTGCATCTAATCAAGCTGGTCTTGAGTCTTTTGTAGCTACATTCAGAGGTCCTGCAAGCAACTGGAAGGTAGCAAAGGATTATTCATATCATCAGGCAATCACACTTCTTGCTGCTGGTTATGATGTACTTGTATGTAGAGTCTGCCCAGGTAATAAGGCTGAAGCTAATTTTGAGAACGCAGGTCACACTCCGCTTCTCAACGTTAAGGCCAAGTATGCTGGCGTATTCGGCAATAACCTTAGAGTTACACTCAATCCTATATCAGTTAGTGATGGATCTAAATATACATCAATGGTTGTTTACGCGATCAACGATGACGGAAGCATGACTGCTCTTGAGAATCTCATCTTCTGCTTTGATCTGGATAATCCTAATTATACAGACGGCGATGTTCCTCACATCTCTGAGGTAGAGTCAGCTTATGTAGTGCTTCTCAATCGTCTTTGTACAGATGCAACATTCACAACTGCTACTTCTGTTACACTTACAGGCGGCTCTGATACACTCTCTGTTGATACTACAGATATTCCACATACAACTACAGGTACACCTGAAGTAACCACTTGGTACGCGCTTGAGTCAGCTAACACACCATCTCAGACATGGCCAAACGATTATTTCTCACTTACACAAGATCCTACTACTAAAGTATGGACCGCTACTCCTGTAACACAAGGTACTGAGTATGAGAAAGATACCTATTACTTTGCTACATCGCAAGAGATTGCAACAGGCAGCGCATACGCTGTACAAGGCTTCCAGCTCGCTTCCATCAGATACAACTGGCTCGCTCAGACTGATGCAGCTATCACAACTGATGACGGATTCAAGCTCGGCGTAACTAGATCTACTCCCGCAGGTGCAACTTGTGCATATAGAAATGCATGGAACAACATCGGCGGTGGTTGGGCTTCAATCATTGCTAATGCTCATATGGAGTGGTGCTACAATGCAGCATTTCTAGTATATCAGCTCCTCAAGGATAAGCTCAACTACAATCCTCAGAGAATTATTTCTCCTGGTTGGGACGACCAGAACATCTACAGAATTACAGGAAATGTTGCAATGTTCGGTGATACAGTCGGCGGTGCGCAGTATCCATTGAACGAAGTTTCTGCTATACAGCAAGTTATCATGGATGCAGCATTCTGGAGCAGATGTGCTACAGGATACATCGACATTCCGAAGTCTTGCCCAAGAAGTCTTGTGTGGAATCCAGATAGTACAAATCCTGGTTATTCTCAGATGCTTGCTCGTATCCAGATCCCAGATTCAATGCTTCTTTCAAGCAACGGAAACGCAGCACTGTATACAACACACTATGCACTGTTTGCGCCTTGGGGCCAGTATACTTATTCTGGTACATCTAAGATGGCAACAGCTTCACCTTCATTCCTGGCTCTTATGATTCAGAGAGCTCAGATCCTTAATCAGTCTTCACAGTATGAATGGCTGCTTCCTGAGAACAGAAAGCACAACCTCAAGATTGGTAAGATGGATTATGAGGTACCTGATAAGCTTCGCAAGAAGTGGCAGAACCTTGAGGGTGCAAGCCTCAACATCATCACATATATTCCTGATTACAATATCAATATCTGGGGCAACTCAACTTGTTATGAAGTACCGCCAGCAACATATCAAGCTCTTGCAAATCTCTCAACTCGCTTCCTCTTCGGTGCGATAGAAAATCAGGTTTACAAGATTGGTATCAGCATCACATGGCAGTACAATGTAGAAAGTGCTTATGCAAAGTTCTATGCAGGCGTTCGTCCTCTGCTTGATACTATGCGTCAGCTCAATGCTATCACCGATTACAAGATCGAGATGAGCGCAGACATCAACGGAGTAGACCATGTAAATGCTAATACCGTGGTAGGCAAGATCTACATCTGTGTCGCTGGTGTAATCAATGACATCGTAGTAGACCTCATCGCATTGCCTCAGGGTACTTCCCTTGCTGGATTCGGCGAGTAAGATACACGCCTTAATAATACAACATCCTTTCAAAGAGAAACACCTGGTGTAGAGATACATCAGGTGTTTTTCTGTGTGTGTGAACATACAGATATGATGCAGTTGGTGTGGTTTTACACCCGTGCGAACATAAACTTTTTCCTGGTGGTAGACTAAAATATATCAATCTCTGTGAACGTAGAATTGGCAAATGCAGTTCCTTTTCTTCGTTATTAGAATAAACGAATTAATCATGCATTAATGAGTCAAAAATCTTGGTGTGGTTTCGCACCCCTGTTCGCTCCGCCAGATTCATCAGAATTCTTGAGTTGATTAACAGATGATTAACGAATCGTAAATAATTGATTAATTTTCTGAAAAACTATTGATTTCACCCCCAGAAGATGCTATAATACATACAATAACACAAATCACCAAAGGTTACTAACAGCAGGCCGCTGCATCGCAGAGTAGAACACACTACCAACAGCCGAGCAGCAGCAATAGTTGCTGCATTACTGCTAAGGTAACACATCGTTATTCAGTGAAGGGAGAAGTATTATGAAGAACACAAACAACAAGTCCGAGATGCTCAGAAATCATCTCGTGCGCGTAGCGCAGAAGAACATTCACCACGCAGCTAATGAGTACATCGGCGGTCTAGAGAATACGCTGTACGATTACGCAGAGACCGACCAAGAGTATATCAACGCTAAGGCGTCACTTGCCGCTCATGATTTACTTGTAGACATGATCTACGGCATGAGTGTATCAGGTACATTCGGCGACGGCTACTCCGGTCCTGCTAACAACTACACCAAGGCCATCAAGTTCCTCGGTACAAAGCAGCTTAGAGCGCTTGTCGAGCAGGAAGTCATCAAACAGGGTTATTAATCATATTACACATGGCGCTGCCACGTCAGCAGCGCCATTCTCGTTTAGATATCAAGGAGGTATCATTTATGGAGATTAGAATAACAGCTACTGACCGCAGCGATTTTCTTGTGTTTACCAGCTCCGTCTTATTCGCTGCTAAGACATTAGTTACACTTCAGTGCGCTGAAGCATTTTTCAAGGGCGATCGCGAAGTGACGCCTAGCACCTCTTGCTTCAAGGTAGAGAAGTTTGAGACTATCACAGACAGATGGGTACCTTGGTACCACGAAGACTCCTGGGGTGAGGTGTATACAGACCTCATTCAGTATATGGAGAACTCGGCTGATGTGTCAGCTCATGACAGAGAGGACTTTCGTCAGCACCGTGGTAGCATACGCCCGAAAGCGTTGTAATCGTTATTAACTACAAAGGAGGAATTCTCTTATGTTTGACATCAAGAATATCAAGCCCAAGACCGAATTTACATTCTGGTTCACCCCCATACCGCACAGCATGCTTAATCTCAACTTAGAGTTACTTGTGCACTGCAGGGCTGCTGTAACCGAGACAGATCCGCAGGGTGAGCCTGTCGGTAAGGTTGTCTTAGTTCGCAATTATGCTACATCGCTTATGGAGCGCGGAGCAATGATTGTTGAGTTTCGACTTGACTACAGCGTCATTCACGAAGTGCATCCAGAGTTCAGCGAAGATTCAGCGATTGACGACTTGCTCAAATCTGATTTGAACGATTTCTTCAACCACAGACCAGAAAGCGCATTATTCTACAAGCCGATCAGCGAGCTGTTCTACTTCCACAACATAGAGCTTGTAGAGTTTCAGAAAGCTCCTACTGCTGAGCTCATAGGTATCGATACATCGGCTACTGCTGACAGCGTATTCAATGAGCTGCTGGCAGGTGCAATGCTTTCGCTTACAAGTACTAATGGCGCAGACGAACACAAAGCTATCGCAAGAGTAGCGAAATGCATCACTTGGCTCAACAGCACAGATTTCTATACAGCTCCTGGCTCAACACAGTATCATGACGCACACCCAAAGGGCTTGCTGCTTCATACTCTTAGAGTCATTGAGTCAGCTCAGAAGCTTCTAGAGTCTTCAATGTTCAATCTTGTTCGTCTTGACCAAGCTATCATTTGTGCTGCTGCTCATGACTGGTGCAAGATTAACAAGTATGAGATGTATCTGAGAAACGTCAAAGATGAGACAACAGGTACCTGGACTAAGGTTCCTAGTTACAAGTATCGAGATCAAGAGATACCGTTAGGCCACGGCGAAACGTCAATGTTTATTCTTCAGCGATTTGTACCTGTGTCAGTAGAAATGGCTTGCGCTATTAGATGGCACATGGGAGCATGGCAAGTGCATCAGACAGCCTACAATGAGCTGCAGAAATCCAATGAGAAATATCCGCTGGTTCATCTGCTACAGTTTGCAGACCAGCTTTCTATCACAGATTACTTCTGATGTTCGTTTCATATATACTTCTTTCTACTGATAGCCCTACCGAAAGGTGGGGCTATTGGTATATACCTTATATATCTATGAAACACAATACTATGGAGGTGTTCATACTATGAGCGAAAAAGTTTCACAAGCAATGATTCCGCAGACTGTAAAGCAGTATGCTAAAGAAGATATCACAGAAGCTATCAAGAAGGCTAAGAAGCTTGGTACTGATCTTAAACTAGATACTATCAAGTTTGATGCATATCGTGCAGGTGATGATGAAAATAGCTTTTCTGTAGATGCGCAGTGCAGGATCAAGACTGCTGACGGTAAAACATTTGAATTTCCGATAGAGTATGTTATCGAAGGTGACGATGTTTACCTTGGTGCGGAAAGTATGGGCGATCTTGCTCAATCACTTGTTGATAGAAGCAAAGATTCGATCACGGCTGCTACTCGTCCTCGTAGGAAAAAGCGTATTGTCGCAGAAGAAGAAGTTCAGATTGCTGATACTCTTGGCGACATCGCTGATTCAGTTAATGATATGCAGGATTCTGTCGAGGATATCACAGAAGACGATCCTGATATCGAAGTTGAAAATGATATTACAAATCATTACATATGTCAATGTGACGTATGCAACGGCATCTTTGTTTCTGCTCTCATGGAGACTGATCAGGAAGTAGATTCAGTTTCTGGTATTTGTCCTAACTGCGGTAAAGAGTCAGAGCAGTTTATCAAGTGGATCGTCCGTGAACTTGACTATGTACCTAGTGTAGCTCCTAATCAAGTTTCTGATGAGGAACTTGAAGAGAAGGAAGAAGAAGCTTTTAAGCCTGAGGAAGAAGCTCCGAATAATGATTCAACCAATACTGAGTTTGATTGATCGGAGGTGAGCTCAATGTCAGATACGCTCAAGACGATTCTCATCACAGTAATCACATCTTCAGGTATAATCGGTATCGGCACTAAATTCCTTCTCGCTAGAATCAAAATGCTCAGAACTCGACAGCAAGCTTTAGAAAAAGGCATTCAAGCTCTGTTGCGTAATGCGCTGATTCAGCAGTATGATTTCTGGTCAACAAAACAGCATGCGCCTATACACATCAAGGACAACTTCAATAACATGTACCAACAATATCATTCGTTAGGCGCTAATGGCGTTATGGATAATATGTATCAAGCTTTCATGGAGCTCCCTGTAGCTCCCTCATCAGATAAGGAGGCGTCAGCATGAACGTATCAACTATGATTCTGCAAGCGGTGATTACAATTGCCTCGGCAATAATCACCACCGTATTACTCCCGCTGCTTGCGCAATGGCTTACATCTAAAACAACTAACCAGAAGCTTCAAACTGCTATTCGTGATTTAACACAGACAGTAGCTACAGTTGTTGATTGCACTGAGCAGACAATGGTTTCACAACTCAAGGCTGATAACAGATGGAACTACGAAACACAATCTCAGGTGCTGAACTACGCAGTAGAGCACATAATTGAGAACCTTTCAACATCAACTACAAAGTGGCTTGAAGATAATTCTACAAATATTACAGCAACTGTACAGCAGTATGTTGAAGCTTATATATTTTCAAAGAAACAGGAGGGTACATCTAATGAAGATAACTCGAAAAACACCTGAGCAGCCGCTCGATCAGCAGTTTCCAGATTACGCAGAAGAAGAGCTTCTGGACACAATCATTTATCCGTTTGAGCTTATCGCTAATGTGAACGCTCGCGGAGATGTAACATATGAAACTAAGGGCTTTGGCTCCAATCTTGATGATGAGGAGTATGGTAACTGGTACTGCGAGAAGTATCCTGGTTTAGAGATTGCTACTGCTGACGATGTTGCGGATGCAATTGACCAGCTTATCGTCAACACAGATTCATACAATGAAATTTCAGGTACAGGTGAATATCAACTCACAGGTACTGCATACATAGTTATCAAGACTGACCTCGGTTTCTATGCTGACATAGAGGAGTCCGATATCACAAATTCTGAAGCAGAGGCAGATTCAGAAATTGACCTTGACGAATCTTACATCGAAGACTTCAAAGTAGTGAAGCTAGGTACTAGTGTAGAGTCTGCTAAGAAGCTAGATAATGTTGACTATGATGTGATATATGCAGCCGACGGTGCAGATGACGAATACGAACCTTATACAGGTGAGCATGACGAATACGAAGATGTCTGGGACAGCATCGCTGATATAGATCAAGAATTCACATCAGCTAATACTTCAATCAACTCAAGCAAACTGCCAGCATTATTCAGCATGGTTGAATTTGATCCTGAAACCGTCAATGTAGACTATGGTGGAGGACGATTCGACAACGTAGCTGATTATCTCACTGATTTTGATGTAGTAAATTTAGTTATAGATCCATTCAATCGTAACAAGAAACATAATCGTGATGCGATCAACCTTATTAGAGATCACGGCGGTGCGGACTCGGCTACGTGTTCTAATGTTCTGAATGTAATCAAGGAATCAGAAAATAGACGTCAAGTTCTTGAAAACATGAAGAAACTTGTCAAACCCGGTGGTAAGATTTACATCACAGTTTATGAAGGTGATGGTACAGGGGAAGAAGGTGTAACTTCTTCTGGTTATCAGCTTCGCAGAAAGACAAAAGAGTATCTTGATGAAATTCGTGAAGTATTTCCTGATGCTGAACGAAAAGGTAAGCTGATCTCAGCTACAAATTCTGGTAAGATACCTAACACACCTACATTATGATAATTCAAACCCTGCGGCTCATTCAGTCGCAGGGCTTTTGATTATACGAATCGTTATAATTGTTGCATGAAAGGGGTGTTGACTTACTAAGTAATCTGGTCAGTAACCATATATTAACATAAGTACCAACCTGGTCTTAAGCACTTAGTCGACTTGACTAAAGGAGGAAAATTACAATGGCAAAAAATCCTGCGCAGGAAACTATCACCCACAAGTTCATAGCTGACGGAAGCGCATATCCGAAATGCAAAACATGTGTCAACTATGAATTCAAAGACGGTCGCGAAAGGTGTACAAAGTTCGATGCATTCAAACCAACACTAGCATTCAGGTGCTATAAGCGCGATCTCAGCAAGTAATAGGTAACTAAGGAGGAAAATACCAATGAATTTTACAAACCGAAGTCCCCTCGCGGTAGGGGCATATATTATTTCAGTGCTTGCAATTATTATCGTGTCTATTCTCGCAAGCGCACTCAACAGTAGACACGAAACAGAGCCTCAGGAGGAACAACCATGTACAACTTCGACGATCACTATCGTTTCCAGCTCAACAACATTATCTACGACCACAAGCACAAGAACGACGACGAAGACGACGAATACGACAACGACAACCAGCACAACCACTGTAGCGACGACGACTGTCTTGGAGAGTACAGCTCCGACTGAACCTCAGACAGAGCCCCCAGCTCCAGAACCAGTGTATGAGGAGCCTGCTCCGGAACCTGTATACGAAGAACCTGCTCCTGTTGAACCTGCAGCTACTTCAGGATCACCAATCACTGATTATGAAGTGATTTTACTTAGAAATGTAGTAGCTCGTGAATACGGCAGCGATTGGGTATCTGTTCCAGAGAAAGCAAAAGTAGTGGCTGTAGTCATGAACCGAGTTAACAATCCTAAGTTCCCGAATACAATTGAGGGTGTGCTTACACAACCTTATCAGTTCAGCGGATACTGGGCTTGCAACTATGAGTGGTCTAATGTAACTCAGAGCGTTCGAGACGCTGTAGATTACTACTTTGCTCACACAGAGGAGTTCGGCGCTTGGACAGGTATGTGGGGCGATGGTACTTGGAATCACTTCTATTGATGTGAATCGTTATAAGCAATAAGAATATAAATCCTAAAACCTGAGAAACTTTCTTAGGTTTTATCTTTTTGTAGGAGGAAAGTAGTATGGCTGAACTCAATGCTGAGCAGAAAGCTGCTGTAGAGTGCACAGATAGAAAAATAGTTTGTATTGCAGGCGCAGGCGCAGGCAAGACCAAAACATTAGTTTCTAGATTGATACATCAAGTAGTTGGTGGCGCTGATGCAACTCATATGTTAGTGCTCACATTTACAAATGCTGCTGCACAAGAAATGAAAGCTCGATACATCGCTGCTGCACCTGAATTTGATGTACCAACCTTCGGAACATTCCATTCATTCTGTTATTCACTACTTGTAAATCCTGACATACGCAACGCTCTTGGCTATACAGATGTGCCTACAGTAGCTACACCTGAAGACATTAAATTCTGTAACTCACAAGCTAAGCTGATAACAAGACCTAAGCTTCTTGAATCTGAAATGTCTGGTGACGGAGAGAATCTACCTTCATCTAAGAAGCGAGATTACGAGACGTTCAAGCGTTGTAGAGATAAGCTTCTGCGACAGAGAGGTCTTATCACATTTGATATGATGTGCTACGACATAGGTCAGCTGTTTATCAATGATGAAGCTTGTGTGCAGCCGATAAAGCGTAGATATGAGTATGTGGTGTGCGACGAGATGCAAGATTCAGACAAACGGCAGATGTCGTTTCTTAAGTCTTTTAAAGATGCAAACTTATTTGTGGTAGGTGATGCCAAACAGAATCTATATAGCTTCCGAGGTACAACTAACAGGATAATCAAATCGCTTGCTGAATCTGATGAGTGGACAACAATCAAGATGTATAAGAACTACAGATGCACAGAAGAAATATGCGAGTTTGCTAACAAGATTCATAAAAGTTGGGGAGATTCTCCTTACAACTTAGCAATACATAGTGATAAGCATGATCCGGATTCTGTACATTTTATGCCCGCTTCCGAAGCTTATGAAGTAACCCCTTTGTATTTGTTAGAGATTACACAGAATTCTGATAAGGAGTCAATTGCATTCTTAGTTCGTACTAATGCAGAAGTAGCTTCGCTTGTAGATAAATGCAAGGCAGTTGGCGTGAAGTATCACACTAATAGTTCCGCTGACTGGCGAGCTTCCATGCTGCTGGCGTTACAAGATGAGCAGTATGCTATTACCTGGCTGCCGTCAGTACTTAATGCTACTAAGTATAACAATTATCTGCGGGCGTGCATACTTAATCCGGAATATAAAACTATCATAGGCTTACAGCATTTCACAAGTGAGGACGAAGTGTTTGCTGAGAGATACGGGACATATCTTACGCTTAAAACACTACTTGACACAAATATATCTGTATTTCAGAAGTATAAGTCAATCACAGAGAAGCTTGACCTCCCATTTGACGTAGCTGACACACCCGATACTGTTGAAGGTATATTTGATCTCCTCAATACTAAACTTGGTAGCGCAACTACTGATGAAGGTGTTTACATCGGTACAATACATTCGTCAAAAGGACTTGAATACGATACTGTGCACTTGTTCGGCGTAGGCGGATCCAGCTTCCAGATCTCCGACGAGGACTCAAAGAATGTCTTCTATGTAGGATGCACAAGAGCTAAGAATAATCTTTATATCTATTCGGATAAATATAGAAAGGATGATGAAGAATGCTAGTTCCAGCACAGCTGTATAGAGATGAAATCAGCCGTGAGCTAACTGCCCGCTGGTACATACCTAGATTCAGTCATTATTTTTCAGGTAATAGGGAGGAGGTTCGGATAGCTGATAATGCTCATTGGCGCAGAGATTTTGCTTATGAGGACATGCATCATAGACTTGGCGGATATTTCTCTTATGCATACAATGAATCAGCTAGATCCATGAGTAACTTCGGGCTGGTAGGCTTTCAGAAAAATAACATAGCATTTCTTCGAGAGGTCAAAGCCCATATACTGCATATGATAGTTACAGGACAGGCTCAGCGAATTGAGTTCTGGGCGTTCACAGATAATCCAGTCATGAAATTGTATCGTAGGTGGGCAGAGCAATACGGTGGTGTAGAAATCGCTACATTGCATCGTGTAGCTTTCTACGAAGGGGCATATCATGATATGTCTGTGTTTGAGTTTCTGCGAGAGGATATACTGTCACATATCACAGTACTACCGGAGGTGTGTTATGAATAGGTCAGATTTCACTAGAGATATTGAACTTCGTGCAAGGAAGATGCTGAAGACAAAAGCATTTCTTTCAGAGTTTGCTAAGCATCTGTCAGGGCTGAAAGAGTTCAGCAAGGTGGAGTATGAAGTGACAATTGATGCTGCGGGCTATGTGAAAGCAAATGTTGACAGATTAATCAGTGTTTCACACAATAGCCGAAACAAGACAAATCTTATAACTCATATTCTACTTCTGCACTGCTCTTCAGAAGATTCACAATTAGGGATACATGGTGACGGTAGCAGGTACCGATTAAACTTATCGCAGTATGTGATAGGTACATATAAGTATGAGCTGTCATCAACAGGTAAGACTCGGCATTGGAGGAAAATATCATGAGAAAGCGATTTTCAAATACAGTGGTGTGCGGACGCTCAGTTCAAGTAGGTAACTTCTATCGAAGCTACAATGGTACTTGTGTTGAAGTCATTGCTATCGCAGAGAATGTAGAAACTGGTCAAGAGATGGTCGTCTATCGTACTCGTCACGAACAGAAACGTGAAATTGACGATATGATTCTCACTTGTACTGCCGAGGCATTCTTGAGTGATGTGCAAGTTGGTGGTGTAACCAAGACTCGATATCGTGAGGTACTGATAGGCGTAACACGTTTTCACGATAAAGAGTGGGTAGAGCTTCTTGAATCGTCACCTATGCGATCACGTCACATGATAAGTTTTGAAACGCAGGAGGGGGCTCAGTAGTGTTTAGATCATTTAGATTTCGATTGCATTTATCTACATTTCAGTCCGCACAAGTTCGACAAACATTCGGCTGTTGCCGATTTGTCTACAATTATTTTCTAGCGGATTCTATCAAACAATACAAAGCTGACAAACAAAGCTTCAACTTATTTCAAAGTTTCAAGCAGCTTTCAGCAATGAGGAAGCTGTCAGAGTACAGCTGGTTACAACAAGCTGATAGCGAAGCTTTGAGATATGCTTTGAAGCAGCTGAACTCAGCTTACCAAAATTTCTTCAGAAGTTTGGAGTCAGATAAACATATATGCTTTCCGAAGTTCAAATTTAAACGATTTGCAAAGCAAACATATACAACATCGGCTGTGAACGAAGCTACATTCCGTATTGAAAACAATAAGATTTTCATACCTAAATTAGGGTTTGTTAAATTCCGAGGTCGTCAACATATGCAAGGCAAACCGATTCATGCTACAATCTCAAGGTCTGCAACTGGAAAATATTATATTTCTGTTGTTTGCAAAGATGTTCAAATTGATAAGTTACCTGAAACGCATCAAAGTGTAGGTATAGATTTAGGTCTGAAAGATTTTGCAATCACCTCAGACAGAGAAAAATTCTCAAATCCAAAATTCTTCGCAAAATACCAAAAACAGCTTGCAAAAGCTCAAAGAAAGCTGTCCCGAAAACCAAAGGGCAGCCATAACTTCGAGAAGCAAAAGCTGAGAGTTGCAAGAATTCACGAGAAAATTACAAACTGTCGAACAGATTTCTTGCAGAAGCTATCAACAAGTTTGATTCGCAGATATGATATCCTCTGCATTGAAGACCTGTCAGTGCAAGGCATGATGCAGAATCATAAGCTTGCAAAATCAATTGCGGATGTTTCTTGGTCACGATTTGTATCAATGCTGAGCTACAAAGCTGAGTGGTATGGTAGAACTCTCCAGAAAATCAACAAGTTCTATCCAAGTTCACAATTGTGCAGCTGCTGCGGGCATCAGAATCCAGATGTCAAAGACTTAGCAGTTCGCAGATGGATCTGCCCACAGTGCAACACAGAACACGACAGAGATACCAACGCAGCGAAAAACATTTTAGCTGAAGGTCTCAGATTACTTTCAGCTTAAAATCGTTATGATACGGTGAGCCACACCGGAATTCACGCCTTTGGAGATCTGATAAGACTTGCGCGCAAGCGCAAGCAAGGTCGTCGAACAAGGAAGAAACAGATTGTTTCGTGGCGTTATAGAATACATACAAATCTACTGTTACTGAATGGAAGGAGTAACTACTATGTATAAAATTCAAAGCATAGAAATTCAGGGTCTGCACAATGTGATGCATGAGAAATACGACCTTGATAATTTCAATTATTTCTACGGCAAGAATGGCGCAGGTAAATCGACTATACTTAATGCGATCCAGCTTGCATTGCTTGGCTACATTCCTGGTACAGCTAAGACCAATGTAGCTATCATGAAGCATGCTAACGGCAACTTGCTTGACGTCAAAGCTACAATTACTGACGATTCTGATGCAACAATCGTAGTAGAACGTATGTGGGTGCAGAAGGGTGCGTCTGTTTCGTCCACTACTACAGTTACACCTGAAGTGGATCTGTCAACTATCTTAGGTGATCTGTCGGTTCCTGTTTTTGATTTCAATGAGTTTCTTAACCAGTCAGCTAATTCACTGAAAGCTTGGTTCATTGATATACTTCCACCTGTTGAGTCTGAAGTAGATCTTGCTAGCGAGCTTGAGAAGTCTGGTGCTGATTATCGTGTAACTGCAGCTGCGTATTACCTTGCTGGTGTAGCGGATCGTATCTGCTCAAACAGCGGTGATCTTATATCTAAACTTCAGGCAGGCGTAGATATTGTCAAAGATGAAATTTCAGCTATGAAGGGGCAGATTGAAGCAAATCAGAAAACAATCAATACACTTATCTTCTATGATGAGACCTTACCTGGTAGCATAGATGCAGCAAAATCAGCTTATGAAGCAGCTATCCTGAAGTCGAATGCGGCAAGAGATAGATTCACAGAAGTGAAATCAAAGCAAAATCTCCTTATACAGCTGGATTCGCTTAATGCTTCACTTGCAGAATCTATGGATGCTGATGAAGCTCTGAAGTCTGCTAGAACACGACGTATTGCAACAGCTGCAGCACTTCATGAGAACGAAAAGCTTCAGAATGAGCTTCGTACAGAAATTGATACGCTCAAGAATGATCTCACAACCCTTCAGCCGATTATCAATAGTCATGGTCAATGTCCGTTTACAAAGTCTGTATGTTTAACTATTGATGAGAAACGCGAATCGGCTCAGAAAGATTTTGATGAGAAGTATGCAAGAAAAGCAATGCTTGACTCTAAGTACAACGCAACTACAATGACTATCAATACAAATCGAGCTGAGCTGCAAACGCTTGACAAAACTATTGCCAACATTGAAGCTCAGTACACCAAGCGAGATGAGCTTCGTCAGTTAGTAGGCAGTGCAGAGGTAGTGGATCTTTCTGTTTTGGAAGCAGATATTCAGGAAGCTTCACAAGAGATGCTTACAGCAAGGGAAGCTCTGTCTAAGGTAGAAGCTAATCACAAGTTCACAGAACTTAGTGAGAAACTCACAATGGAGAAGGTTGTCTGCGAAGCAAATCTCAATGTGCTGAAAGCTTGGGAGAAGATCCTTGGGCCTAACGGTTTACAGACCACTGCTGCTAAAGCAACATTCAATCAGCTTGCATCAAAGATATCTGCATATCTTACAAAGCTGCTTGGCGAACCTTGTGAAGCTGGTTTTACACTTACAGCTAAAGCAAACTCGTTTGACTTCGGCATCAAACGCGGAGATACATATGTGAACTTCACAACATTGTCTAGCGGAGAGCAGTGCATTTACACACTTGCGATGTTGCTTGCACTTACAGAGACTGCCGATACACAGATGCCCTTTATCATGATTGATGACCTTCTGGATCATCTTGACGTAGCAAAGGCGAGCGCCGTGTTCTCAACCTTGTATGATATAGCTGGTATACAAATATTACTTGCAGGTGTGCAGCCATGCGATCATCCTGCTGCTAACCAGTTTGTAAAAGTAATTGGAGGATAAGAAATATGGAATTGGACTTTCAAGCTCAATATGCTGCAGCAAAGGTGTTTGGTCAGCCTTACATCTCTGAGCACATATATGACTGCGCGTTTAAAATATCACAGGCTATGAATCCGGACGGAAGCACGCTCTACTTGGGTGTGCTTCGCGGCGGCTACTGGTTTACAACGCACCTTACAGACTGTTTACCTGATGGCCGAGTAGAATTCATCATAGCTCATAGCTATGAGAAAGATGGACACAGGTCCGAACTTACAATTGATTTCATGCCTACATTTGAGTCTGATGAAGTATTTGATAACATTATCATCATTGATGATATTTGTGATTCTGGTCAAACTCTCAAGCAGCTTAAAGAAAAGATGCAAGAGTTGTATCCTGAAGCTAAAGTGCTTACTGCTGCTCTTGTGCAGAAGGTAGGTTCACCTAATCCTGCTGACTTCGCAGCCATTCAAGATACAACAAATACATTCTACTACGGGTGCGGTATGGATAAGCCTGATGGCACAGCCCGAAACTGTGTTTCACTCTGTGCTGTAGATCCAACGGAGGTACCAGGTTATGAAGGTCACTAAGGGTACACTATACAATGTTCGAGTTCAGAAGGTCATAGAAAAAGGTGTGATTGTAGTCATGCCAGATAATACTACCGAATTCATTCATGTGTCTCGTCTTTCAGATAAGTACATTTCTTCACCAGAAGCTATCGCAGCCCCAGACATGGAATGGGAAGTAGCCGCAATATACAATGAGCGATTACAGAAAGTCGAGCTCTCACATCGTATGTCTGATATTATCAAGTTGAAGCAATCTGATTCTGAATCGTTATTGAAAGCGAAGAAAAATTTCAGCCGTAAGCAACCGCACAAGGTTGATCCGAAAGAAACTTTCATTCCGAAGCAGCATGCACCTAAATCATTTGATGCTATGATAGCTGACGCTAACAAGGTGCTTGCTGATAAGCGCAAAGCTGTAGAGCATGATATGAAACGTAGACCGAGGAGGAAGTGATCTTATGTCCCCATATCGAGTTGTTGTCCGCGAGCACGATTGTTCATTGCAGATATATCAAGCGATGCACAGCCCTGACGAAGCTACCGAAAGGCGTAAGATCTACATACTTCGCAGAGTTCAAGGTGAATTGCTGAACCCTACTCTAGATGAGAAGATAGCCGATAGCTATATCATGGTAGATAGAGTGAATTCCTTGATATGTGATTCCTATGATATTGTGGAGAATACAGCTTTACCTCAGAAGTATGCATGCGTGCACACTAGTAACATGAACGATTCAAAACAGTACGCACTTCCTGGCCGCTGTATGCTGATATCTGAGTGTCTGCGCTCTTGTATGCTTGACTATGCAAAGAAAAAGAATCTGACTATTACAGAAGTTATTTGAGAGGATGAAAATGGATGGCAGTAAAATACTACTCATCTGAGACTAAACAGTGCTATGATAGCTTTGTTGAGGCACAAGTAGCCGATATACAAGCGAAAGCAAATGCTCGTAAGTATGATGCACTTGCTATTGAAAGTTGTATCAAGAGCTTTGACAGCACTAAGCGGTCATACCTGAATGTGCTCAATGCTGCACAGAAAGATTATCGTAGAGCTAAACAGTCAGCTGTTAACTACCTGAAACGACATGGTGCATCAAAAGAAGCACTTAGTATCATCGAGAATGATGGAATTACAGTTTCAGTGACTGTAGCTCACTAATATGCAGGAGGTCAAGAAGAAATGTTTGTGTCCGAGTCATTTTGCTCAATTGACGGTGAAGGCGTTAGAGCAGGACAAAAAGCCGTGTTCATACGTTTCGCAGGTTGTAACATTCGTTGCGAATACTGTGACACCAAATACTCGCTTGCTGAATCGCAAGCTAATGCAGCATACACATGCGCTGCTGATGTAGCTGAAGCAGTAACAAAATTCTGCGTAGAAGGTGTAGTGAATAACATCACAATCACAGGTGGTGAACCTTTGCTATATCCGGATGATATCTGCGCTATACTTGACCAGCTAGATCAAACACAATTTGCGTTCAGTATCAATATTGAAACAAATGGCACTATCAGCCCAGTTGAGTTCATTGAGAAGTACAAGAGGACAAGTTTCGCTCACTGCTTACTCAATGATTTGTTCTTCACTTTTGATATCAAAACTTATTCGGCAGGTGAAGATGCAAAGGCAGCTTGTATGCAGGGTGATAGTTTACTTCCTGTTATTGCAAGCTATTCACCTTACATAAACACTTTCACAAGAAAGTATAATGACGTAATCAAAGCTGTAGTTGGTTCTCGAGAGGATCTTGATTATATTCGCAAGATCTACACATCATGGATCACAAGACCTCATGAGTACCAATGGTACATCTCGCCAGTATTTGGCAAGATAGAGCCTTGTGATTTAGTTGAGTATGTGCTCACACACAATGATTGTGCAGCATGGCGAGTTCAAATTCAGATGCATAAAATCATATGGAACAGTGATAAGCGAGGCGTATAACATGAAGTTCTATATTCATGCAATGTCTGATGCTAGGAGAAAAATTGAGTCAACTTTGCGTGACGCTACTCCGAAGATAATCGAACACATTGCAAAATTGATATTGATGCCTGATAGTGAGTCTCGCAATCATTGGGAGAAAGAAATTGTCACATTTATCAGCAAAGTTTCTACACTGAAAGGTAGCAATAAATGGCCAACTGCAAAGCAGATATTTAGCTGGACATATGGTATTGATCAAGATCTGATTCAACGACCAGCTTGGGTTAAGGTGTATATGCGTAACATTGCACGAGATGAGGGCTGCGAGTTTGATTCAAGTCGAGATTACTCTACCATATTAGATTATATTTGCTATCATTATTTTACGTGGCTGTCAGAGCAGCTGAGTCAACAAGGCATCATAGATCATCAGGAAGCTTATGTGCTTCTTGATGATTTGCTTGCAGATTATAGTTTATGAGAAAGGGGTACGAATATCTATGTACACTGTAGACGATAAATACAAAATTCACAGAGAGCTTACTGAAAAGCTCAATCCACTGTATGTGGCTAAGAATACAGATTATGATGACAGCTTCGGCAAGAGCATTGATGATTCTGGCTATCTTGCAGCTATTACAAGAATGGAAGACAAGATGAGAAGAATCAAAGCTCTTCTGAGTAAAGTAGAGGGCAATCAGAAAGTTGCAAATGAATCTATTCAGGATACACTGATAGACCTTGCGAATTACTCTCTGATGCTTGCTACAGAGGTAGAGCTTAGAGCTAACAACATAGACTGATGCTTGAATCGTTATAATAATTGAAGGAAGAAAGCCAACTTCCTTTCGCAGTTATTCAGCCGAGGTTTTTGAAAGTATTTACTCGGTGAAGACCGCTCCTTACATCAAAGTACTCCGCCTGGTGCTCACACCACTAGGCGGGCATGGGCTACTTGAGGTAGTGACTTGGGCAGCCCTTCCAAAATACATCCGTTCTATCTCCGTGACGCACTTGTCACCCCCTGACGTGCGTCACACTCTTTCTTGGGGTATCGTCAAGCGGTTCAAGACAGCAGATTTTGATTCTGCCATATGTCGGGAGTTCAAATCTCTCTACCCCAACCATCGTTCCAACAGGTAGGACGAATACAGTGATTCAGAGCAATAGTGTGTAAGTGGTGAGGAAGAAACGCAGACATGATATACTACACTAGTATAGCTTGTGAGACTGCTGACGACACCCATCTGAGCTCTGACACGATGCAGAATAGGTAAATTACTATGATGCATCTCCAATAGGTGAAGAGACTCCTTAGCTGTTTGCAAGCGGCTTAAACAAATCTCCGAGGGAGCGACACCCGGGAACCACAGGCGTTGAGTGGTGGGCACTAAAAAGCCGTGCTAGGTATTCCTTCGCACGTAAAACCTTTGGAATCATGTGAGTGGTCTATGACGCAAGGCGCACTCACACAGCTGATAGCGTCGAGGTAATGACTTGTCGCTGTCTCCGATAATCGAGATAAGTGCCCGTTCGCAGACGTGCTGATGAGGAATCAGGAATCAGTCGCGGAGCTGGTTTGTAGTGGAGTTTGAGGAACAGCTTATCTCGATAATAGCGCAGATGTGGTGAAACTGGAAGACACGCGAGATTTAGGTTCTCGTACCGAAAGGTGTGTAGGTTCAAATCCTATCATCTGCACCAGTACACGAGGCTTCTGACCCATTGAGCCTAGTGTATGATTTTTCAGGCTTGTGGCGTTGTACATAAGCTACTTTCCTCATGTAGCTGCCGGTTTCCGCACTTCCGGCAGCAAATGGTCAAGTTGAGGTAATGACTTGATTTGATCACCAATAGGGTTGCCTCCTACTTTAACCTCGGGAGTTGCTCCCGAACCCCTTTGCCATCAGAGCGGTGAGCACACACCGCTCTGGCACGCAGATGTAGCACAACGGTAGTGCATCAGCTTCCCAAGCTGAGGACACGAGTTCGACACTCGTTATCTGCTCCAGTAGTCTCTACCTGGCATGATAGATTCGACTACACTTTTTCAGCGTTTGAAAGGTTCTCTCAGAATTGCAGCTCTGAGAGGATCTCCTCACTTAGCTTAACAGCTAAAAGCAGTCAGTCTGCAGCTGACATATTACCGAGGGCAGCACCGGTAGTGAGGACCAAGTGACGTTTCCATACAGTCACTCACAACCTTTCGGCAGAACCTCCAGCGAAATAAGCTGGAGGTTTTGTTTTATACGAATCGTTAATATTCTTGAGAACATTTATATGTTATTCACGAAAGGAGTAGTCAAATATGCAGAAATTTTATAGTAAATATAGACGAGGTGACGTCTGGTTCCTTAAATTCCACACAGAGCGTGGTGATGGCAATGATAATAGTTCAGTGCAGAAAAAGTCTAGACCATATGTCATCGTGTCTTGTGAGGAGAATAACAATAACGCACCTACATTCAATGTATGCCCGATCTCTTCAAGAGATAATGATCACCTTCCACCACATGTATACTTCAGATATGAAGATGGGACTGAGTCTGCTAGAAATCAGCTTGTGTTCTGTGAGCAGATAACTACTGTTTCCGTTCAAGATTTTCTGAGAAGCGGATCGTACTTCATGTATTCTTTCTCAGTGGAGTTCATGGATAAGATTGACACAGCTCTTGCAGCACAACTTGGTCTCCAGATTCGTGTAGCTGATATGCACGTTCTAGAGTCCCTCATAGATAAGCTTGCAGCGCAGAAGCTGGAAGACATTCAGAGGTTGAGAGAAAAGGCACTAGAGTCTCGTGTCAATGATTTAGCTGCTAAGCTTGCACAGCAATTCCACATTGATCTAGATGCTCAAGATCTCCTCAATGGTCTCACATACACTGATAAGGCTGATACAATCTACACGCCTAAAGATGTGCTTCAGCAGATGAAAGAAGCTGAGGTAGAGCGCACCAAAGCTCCTAAGGCAGAGAAATCATACCATAAGCTTACTGTTCCGAAACTTACAAATAGATCCGAGCTTACTGCTCCACCAAAGATAAATGCTGTACCTTTAGCTTCTCCTCCTGCTGCTGAGCCCACCAAAGTTAAATATAAATCCTGGACACTTGATATGAAAAAGCAGTTCTTAGACGATTACAAGCGATTGTCACTCAAAGATATACAGCTCAAGTATGATATGAAGAAATCCACAATTCAAACTAATGCTTGCAAATTCCGGAAGGAACTTGGTATCAGATGACACCTCAAGAGCTGTTTGAAGCAAATCAGAAGCTGGTGTACTGGTGTTTTCATAAACTTCGATGTCCGGAATCTATGAAGGAAGATATGCTGCAATCCGGATTCATGTATCTATGGAAAGCTTGCTTGACATTTGACCCAAAACTGGGCAATCAATTTACTACATATGCAGTACCATATGTACTTGGTGGAATGAAACGAATATACCGGGATAATATGCACACAGTAAAGATACCAAGGTCCATGTGGGATGCAAATCAAGCTGGTCAAGTCTCGCAGCTATCGCTAGATCAGCCAATTGATGAAGCTTCTGATAATTCAGCGACATTAGGCGATTTGCTTCCCGGCTCACCTGATGATTATTCTAATCTAACTGAAGATCTCATAGATGCGTTTCTTGAGACAATCGAGAAAGAGCCTGATCGAAGTATATTTGAGGAGTGGATATACAGTATAGTATATGGTGATAAATTAACTCAAGAATATCTTGCAGCTAAATACAATAGAAGTCAGCCGCAAGTGATGCGAGTAATAGCTGCGTGTAAACAAAAATTCAAGAAATTCATAGAGTAGGCGGTGAATATTTTGAGCCCTGCAGAACTATTCAACAATAATCAAGCACTTGTGCATTCTGTATATCATAGATACTTCTACCAATATCCTTTGGAGCAAGAAGAATTAGTGCAGGAGGGGTTACTAGCCCTCTGGATAGCTGCTCAGAAGTATGATCCAACTGCAGCAAAGTTCTCCACTGTAGCTCATACATACATATTCAATGCCATGCGTAGATACATACGAGATCAGACAACATGTATACACCTTTCAGCTCGTGAGTATGAAAAGAACAATCCTGAAACATATCACAAAGCTCGTTATTATGTGTCCTTAGATCAAGACATAGACGCTGGCGGAGATTCTGATATCACCTTGCATGAATCGCTTGGTGGAGAAGAAGATGACTATAAAGGCGCAACGCGCTCGCTCATATATCAATTTATCTCAACTGTTGATAGCCCTAGGGACAAACAGCTTCTAACAGATTATTATATTGCTCAAATCGAGAATATCAAATTACAACAAAAAGATCTAAGTAGAAAATATAAGCTTTCACAGAATCGAGTTAGTTCACTTATCAAAGATGCAAATAAGAAATTTCAGAAATTTGTCTCATAAGGGGAGATGAAATTTGAAGTCATTCAAGATTCTTAGGAACAGGTGTATAGAAGTCCTTGGACGACATGGCTATCATCTGTCAACTAAACTCAACAATTCTGGTGTGATGTGCGACTCTCGAATATACATCAAGTCCGCGCAGGAAGGATGCATATTCAACGAATACATCAGCGATACACCTGTGTTAACGATTGCATTCTACAAATCGTTCTTGACGTTCACACCTTCAGCTATGTTTGTAGCTAAATTTGATGCAGGTGTTGTTGACGTTATCACAATGCATCAGAATTCAGAGTTAACTTGTATGCTGAAAGAATTAGAAGCTGTAGCAAAGGAGCAGAAGCGATGAAGTTTATACGACAGTCTGTAGAAATCAGATCAAAAGAATTTACTAATGAATACGTCCTTGAGCTTATTGAAGACGCGGCGAGAACGTGTTACAAATCAGAAGCGAATAAGAAACCTGGGTCAGCAGAACGCCTAGTGAAAAACCTTATTTCTCGTGGTCATGAAGCAATGCTTGAGCATGGGCCTGCATTATCTATGAGATTCATCACTGACCGAGGTATTACACACGAGATAGTTCGACATCGACTTTTCTCATTTGCTCACGAATCCACAAGGTATGTGAAGTACGGACAAGCTGGTGAGGATATGGAATTTATCCTGCCCGAAGAGAAGGGGTACATTACGCAACCTGATAAGCTGCTTGCTCGTAGCTGGCATCGCATTGTTGAAAGCGATGATGAAACCGCTGACTACTTTGCTTTGCCGCCGATTGAACAAGAAGTCATCGCTGCTTTCACAGGAGCCGAAGCTCACTATCGTGCATTGTTAGAACTTGGCTGCCAGCCTCAAGCTGCTCGTGATGTACTGCCTACTGATGTTAAAACAGAAATCGTAGTTACAGGTAATATTCGAGAGTGGCGTCATTTTTTCACATTGAGATGTGATAAGGCTGCACATCCTCGTATGCAGTTGCTTGCAAATACAGCATTAGAGCTTGCGTATAACAGATGCCCGCTTGTATTTGCCGATATTGTGAACCAGTAACAACTGAACATTAGGCTCGCCCACCCCCGTTACCTTTTATATAGGTAACTAGGAGGTGGGCATTTCTATGGAGATATTTGATTATCTAACACTACCAAACACAGATGTGAAGATATATCCTGGATCACGTATACGCATACATAGATTTGATAACGAAATCTGGCTTGTTAGCGTAGGTTGGTATGCTTGGGGCGGTAATCGTGAAGTCTGCGGTTGGTATCTCACTTCTGAATCTACAGGTAAGATAAAACCTTTGCAGCGTCCCGATCTTGAAGATGCATACGCTGTAATTAATTGAGAGGTGATCATATGCTTACAATACATAATGTAAAACATAAAGGCTGGATCACAGGTACACAACAAGAAACTATATCAATCGACTTCTATGAGCTATTCGCTGATGAGGATACAGACCTCCCTTCTGATCCATATCATTTCAGCACACCTACACAGAAGTATAAGATTGATACAGGTTCACTTGCATACATCATATCAACAGGTGATGTATACATGATGAAATCAGATGGTACTTGGGTACTGCAATGATAGGAGGGAACCTGAATGTTCAATACAACAAGTGATTTATTCGCCATTCTACTTGCAAGAGCTACTGGCGGTGGCGGAGGCGGTGGTGGAGGCGGTGACGGTAATTGTAGTATTATCGCAAAAACCACAGCTCAATGGAACGCTACACCGCGGTTAGTTTCCCATAAAGATACCATATATGTGTATACAGACTTCGACGAACAGAACGGAGTTGACATACCTGCGATAAAGATTGGTGATGGTACAACATTTGTAGTAGCTTTACCATTCCTTGCAGGGAGTGCTGTTACGGTAACTCCACAACAAGTCGAGAGTTGGAATAATAAGGTAACAGCGTATCAAGATGAATCAGACGGTGAAAATTTAATTCTTTCAAAGATTTAAAGACACTGTTTGTATATTAAATTAAAATTTATTTTTAAGGAGTGATTTTTGTTATGGCAAATTTCAAGTATTTTTCTAAGGTGACATTACCTGACAGTACGGAAGCTGATATACGTGACCGTAGTTCTATGCACTGGCTTGGTAAGACAACTACAGAGCTTGTAGACCAAGCTACAACTTCATCTATCATAATCGGTAGTATCACTTATTCTACTGCTACTACAACCGAGACTTCAACAGCTCAGAAGCTGAGAGCTAATGATTATGTTACCTATGGTAGCAATAATCAGAATTTCATTTTCGATGGTACTAAGTGGCATATTCTTTCTGAGACAGCGGCTGCAATTCCTGTAACTGATGTACAGGTTGATGGTACTTCACTTGTTGGTTCTGGTGATACTGTAGCTGACCTCAGTACAACTGGTAGCTATGACGGTGATAGTACATCACAGACATACAACCCACTTGCTACAAAGACTTATGTTGATAATGCTATCGATGCTCTCCCTGAGCCTATGGTATTCAAGGGTACTCTCGGTGCTCAGGCTGACAATCCTACAATTACAGCTCTTCCTGTGGACGGTTCTGCTAATATCGGTGATACCTACAAGGTAATTACAGCAGGTACATATGATTCACAGGCTGCTAAGGTTGGTGACTTATTCATTTGCCTTACTAAGACTACAAATGCTAACACATGGTCATACGTTCCGTCAGGTGATGAGCCCTCTGGTACTGTAACTAATGTAGCCGCAGGTGTAGGTCTTACAACTGCTGACGGTAATCCTATCACATCTACAGGTACTATCAAGGCAAAGCTTACTTCTGAGACAGCTCTCACAGGTGACGGTGTTGCTTCTGTTGGTGTTGATGGTAGCGGTAATCTTGCTGTTGATATCAGAGTAGTAGACGGTACTTATAACGCTTCTACTAACAAGGTAGCTACACAGTCTACAGTAACAAATGCTATCGAAGCTCTTGACGGTGGTACAATTGGTACTCCCGGAGCAGGTAAGACTGTTACAGCACTCTCACAGACAGACGGTAATGTAAGTGCTACATTCGGTGATATCTCTATCACAGTATCTCAGGTATCTGATGTAACAGCTACAACTACAATTCATAATCCTACAGCTGCGACAGTTGTTACAGATGTTGGCGTAGCAAACGCAAGCTCTACAACAGCTACAGGTGCAATTGCATACTATTCATACGATGCTTCTACCGAAGCTCTCACACTCAAGCAGATCACAGTTGCTACTGGTGATTCTATCTCTACAACAGATGTTGCAAATGTTGTTGTTGCAACAGCTTCACAAGGTTAATAAACAACACAGAGCAGAGCCTACGCACACTTAGCCCCAATAAAGTAAGTCTGCGTAGGCTTACTTTTTCACATATAAGGAAGTGAAGTTTATATGTCTAATGTATCGAAAATTACATTACCTAACGGTAGTGATATAAATATAAAGGACTCTACTGCGGTTCGTGGTTTGAGCTCTGGCACTAATCAAAATAATCTTGTTAAGTGGGGTTCTGATGGTTATACTGTAGCTGATGCAGGAGTAGCTATACAGAGTGATACTATCTCTACACAAGATAATACTAAAGTTCCTACTAATAAGGCTGTTGCTTCTTTTGTTAATAGTTCTGTGGCTACTAACACAGCTAATTTTGTAGGTACTTATAAATCATTAGCTGAATTACAGGCAGTACAGAATCCTACTAATAATGACTATGGTTTTGTATCTACTGTTGATTCTGCTATCCTTACTACTTCTCAGCCTGCGGATTGGACTACTAATTATACTGATTATTATACCTATAGTGGTGGTGTGTATACTCCTGTAACTGGTTCATCTGCTCCTACTTGGCAGGCTAATACTTACTACAAAGCTGATAACTTAATATTTAGCAGATATAAGTATGTAGCTTCTTCTTCTACTTGGACTTATGAATATGAACTTAATAATAGCTCTTTCACGGCAGCCGAGTGGGATACTATTCAAAGTGGTCTGAGTGCTAATGATAAGGAAAAGCTTGATTCACTTGCAACTATTAAATATGTTGGAAGTGGATTAGGTCTTAATGGTACTACAGGTGAACTTACAGCGGATGTTATTGGTGTTAAAGGCGATAGCGAAAGTAACTATAGAACAGGTAATGTAAATATTACTAAGTCTAATATTGGACTTGGTAATGTCACCAATGATGCACAGGTCAAGAAGATCAGTTCATCTACTTCAGGTAATATTATGACATGGAGTGGAACTACTGGTGATACTCCTGCTGATAGTGGCGTATCTATTGAGACAAGTTCATCGGGAATCTCAGATAGTGATGCTAAGATTCCTACATCAAAAGATATTAGAAATAATGCAGCTGGAATTGCAAAGCTCACAGGGTATACTAAAGCTACAGGTGATGTAGCAGCGACTGATACTATTACGACTGCTATCGGTAAGCTTGAAACAAAGGCTGATAATAATACAACCAACATTGGTAAGGTTCAGACACAAGCTAACTGGAACACTAATAATGGTGTGAAGAATCTTGCAACTGAAAACAACTTTAGTAATACAGGTTATTATAAAGACGTTCCTGTTGACGGTTCACTTACAGGAAATGTTGCCGTTTACATTGGTAACATTATATCTACTGATACTGATGCTAACCAATGTGCAGTCTTATTTATTTATACTGACTATACATCATCAGCAATCCATTTAGTGAATCGTGGTACGGCTTCTTCGTTTTCGGTGAACTTGGAAGAAAAAGTTCTTAAAAGTGTACGAATCTATTCCAGTGACAACTATGTTCATAGTTCTGGCGATACTGTTACAGTAACTAACCTTATGGTTTGTCCTAAATCCCTCTACGATGCAGACTCCACCTATGAACCATACGCTCTCCCCAACACCAAGATAACCCCAGAGCTTATCGAGCTTGTTGATTCTGGGGCGAAGAATCTTGTAAATTCAACAAGTGGTAGTGGTACTCGTTGGATTGATATTCCCGTTGATATTCCAGCAGGTGAATATGCAGTATCTTTTGCAACTTTATCAACAACATGGGAAGTTTCTGCTAACCAATTGCAGATTTCATTCATGGACTCTAATTACGATATAGTTACTGATGGCTATACATATATTAATTATACAACCAAGAATGGGGTATATAAATTAAATGATACTTGTAAAATTATTCGTCTGTATGCTTCTCCAACCTCGGTGTCTGGAAAGGTTGTAACCTATACAAACATGATGATATGCACCAAAGCCGCATGGGACGTATCACAGAAATTCGTACCCTACCGCCCAACTTACGCTGAGACTGTCGCACAGGTGGCAGAGAATGAAACCAATATTTCAACGAATGAGCGTCTGGGATATTTGAAGAATTATAACCTTTCACCTATTATTGGCGGACACTTAGACAGTGCTGGCATTATTGACAGAAAAGAATGTTTTTTGTTAGCAGGTACATATTATGTATCATGGAAAAACTCAGGAGCAGCAAACTCAGGCACAGCAACAATGACATTTTATGATTATAATGATACAAGCGTTGGTCAAGCTACAATTACTCATTCAAGAACAAGAACTGAGGTTTCAGTGACATTAACTGATGATTGTGAAGCAATTGAGCTTACAAATGATAGTAATGTATATGTTGGTATCATTCAAGTTATGATAACTACAATGGCTAATCAGTCATTTGTTCCGTATGCTCCATCAAACGCAGAATTATACGTAACTATTGGTAATATCAATACAGTTCTGGAAGGAGTGTTATAAATTATGCCAGAACATACATTAGCTGAAAATTTAACACGACTTCAGAATGCTAAAACCGCTATCAGTGATGCTATCATATCAAAAGGTGGTACTGTCGGTAGCGGTGATGGCTTCGAGGATTTCCCTGCTGATATCGATACTATTTCAGGCGGAACTCAGTTAATTGTATCTCCTAATGCTAAACCTCTGACTATGCATATTAGAGATGATGCTTGGGAAACTAAGGGTGATTGGTCGGGTATATCCACAACGCTTTCTGGTAGTAATGTATGGACAGACGGAGAAAATATCTATTATTCATCTGATGCATACCAATATGTTCTCGATAAATCTACATCAACTTGGTCAACAAAAACCTGGAATGGATTGACGAGTTTTTCTGGTCAATATATATGGACAGACGGAACAAACATCTATTATTCAAACGGTTCAACATATGTTCTCAACAAATCTACTTCAACTTGGACAACAAAAACCTGGAGTGGATTGACGAGTATTTATGGAATCTATATTTGGAGAGTCGGAACAAACATCTATTATTCATATGGTTCAACCCAGAAAGTTCTCAACAAATCAACCTCAACATGGTCAACTAAAACCTGGAGTGGATTGACGAATTTTAATAGTAACTATATCTGGACAGACGGTACTAATATCTATTATTCATACGGTTCAACTCAATATGTTCTCAACAATTCAACTTGGACAACTAAAACCTGGAGTGGATTGACAACTTTTAATGGTAATAATATCTGGACAGATGGAGAGAATATTTATTATTCATATAATACAACTCAATATGTTCTTGATAAATCTACATCAACTTGGAGTAGAAAAGATTGGGGCGTATTGTGGAGTTTTGATGGTAAAAATATCTGGATAGATGGTGAAACTATCTATTATTCGGAGAGTTCAGGTAATCAATATACTCTCAATAAATCTACATCAGCTTGGTCAACAAAAACTTGGAGTGGATTAACGGGTTTCTATAATGACAATCTCTGGACAGACGGAGAAAATATCTACTATTCGTACGCTACAGACCAATATGTTCTCGACAAATCCACATCAACTTGGAGTACAAAAACTTGGACTGGACTGGCGAGTTTCGATGGTACACAAGTGTGGACAGACGGAAAAAACATCTATTATTCAATTGGTTCAACCCACCGTGTTCTCGATAAATCTACCTCAACGTGGAGTACAAAGACATGGAGTGGTTTGACGAGTTTCGATGGTATATATATATGGACAGATGGAGAAAATATCTATTATTCAGCTGGCTCAAAGCACTATGTTCTCAATGAATCAACTTCAACCTGGTCAACTAAAACCTGGAGTGGATTGACAAGTTTTTATGCCAATAATATCTGGACAGATGGCGAAAACATCTATTATTCAAGTAGTTCAAATCAATATGTTCTTGATAAATCAACTTCGACTTGGTCAACTAAAACATGGAGTGGTTGGACGAATTTTTATGGTCGATATATCTGGACAGACGGAGAAAACATCTATTATTCAGAGGGTTCAACCCAGAAAGTTCTCAATGAATCAACTTCAACCTGGTCAACTAAAACCTGGAGTGGATTGACAAGTTTTTATGCCAATAATATCTGGACAGATGGCGAAAACATCTATTATTCGCTTGGCTCAACTCAATATGTTATCTATGAACATGATACTACACTACCTGCTCCCAAAAGCACTGTCCTCTATGATTAGAAAGAAAGGAGTGATATATTATGCCGACTCAGACTATAGCACAACAATTACAAAAGCTTATTACTGCTAAGAGTGATATAGCTGATGCTATCATAGCAAAAGGTGGTACTGTTAATAGCGGTGATGGTTTTGAAGAATTTCCTGCTGATATAGATAGTATTCCTATTAGTAGTGGTGGTCTATTAACGTCTATCCACTGTAAACCTATGAGAGATAAGAGAACGAGTTGGGAGACTAAGGCATGGAGTGGATTAACGAGTTTCGGTGGTAACGGCATCTGGACAGACGGAGAAAATATCTATTACTCGAATAATTCAACCCAATATGTTCTCGATGAGTCCACATCAACATGGACTACAAAAACTTGGACTGGATTAACGAGTTTTGATGGTTACAATGTGTGGACAGACGGAGAAAACATCTATTATTCAAATGCTGCATCTCAGTATGTTCTCAATAAATCCACATCAACATGGTCAACAAAAACTTGGACTGGATTGACGAGTTTTTATGGTAATTATATCTGGACAGATGGAGAAAATATCTATTATTCATACAGTTCAACTCAATATGTTCTTGATAAATCTACTTCAACATGGAATAACAAGACATGGGGCGGATTAACGAGTTTTGATGGTTACTATATCTGGACAGATGGAGAAAATATCTATTATTCAAGTTTTTCAACTCAATATGTTCTCGATAAATCAACGTCAGCATGGACACAGAAAACTTGGTTTGGGTTGACTGATGCCATTGGTCAATATATCTGGACAGACGGAGAAAATATCTATTATTCAGAGGGTTCAGGTTATCAATATGTTCTCAATAAATCCACATCAACATGGTCAACAAAAACTTGGACTGGATTGACGAGTTTTTATGGTCAAGGTATATGGACAGACGGAGAAAACATCTATTATTCAAATGGTTCAAACCAATATATCTTAGCCAAAACTCCCACAACATATTTATCCCCAGCATTAACCCCGTCATTACCGGGTTAATAATAAATAAAAATTCTAAATCAGAAAGGAAAATTTTACTATGGAAAAGTATTATCTTGTTATCATTCAGAATGATGAAGCACAGGCTATCTATAAATACGATAGCTATAATGCAGCACTTGCAGCATACCACAATGAATTAGCATATAGAGCCGAGGGAAGAACATCTACCCGTTGTGCAATTCTCAACTCAGAATTAGTTGTGGTTATGTATGAGAGTTATGTTGCAAATGCTACACCTAATGAGGAAACACAGTCTGAATAAACCAAGGACATAGTTTGAAATGACGTTAAACTATTACAAACCTTAAATAGAGGTGAGCTATAAAAGAACTCACCTCTATTATTTTTTTTTTATATGAAAGGTGTGTATCAGACTGTGATACCAGACGATCTCGGAAAGAAAGCAGAAGCAAAGATAAAAGCATGGTTAGATAGACCTGCGGAAGGATATTGTATAGATAGAGTATACGACCAACTATCAGGATTCTACGGTTCAAAGAATCTGAATTTTAGCATTGGTCTTCATGTGAATCGTTATTAAATATGAAAGGGGTAAACTGCTATGAAGTTATATATTCGTGCAGCTACACTGACGCCTAAAGATGTGAAGCGCATGTACGATGCTGGTGAGTTAGAAAATCACAAAGGCTATGAAGTTGATGTGCTGAATAGAGCTGGTGGACTTCTTACTCACAATTATCTTGACTGCTTCACATATCAAGGTAAATATTATATCTACTGTGATTTACATGGCTGGACGTATGCTAGAGGTGGTGGCGAAGCTCGAAATAGGTTTCTGAAAGAGTTTGATAACAAGAATCAAGCTAATGCCTACTTCAAGAAGCTGGTTCAAGGTAGAAAGTACAGGAGGATAGAATGAAACTATATATCAAAGCTGCAACAACTCCTGCAGAATACAACAATCGTCAAACAGAAGTGGGCTCTACTTTGAAGACATACAAAGGTTCACCTATCAAGCGTAGCACTAAGTATGGTGTCGGTAAGGAGATCGGCGGAGACATATATGTACATAAGATGTATGCCGATGCTGTAGTGCCTGCAGATGTACTTGCTAGAGCGAAGTCAATCCTGCAGCAGAGCTATCCTGATTTTCAATATAACTGTATTCGCTATTCTCCGAAGACTGGAGCAGTATCGTTTCAAGAAGTTCCTGATTTTGACACAGCTCGTGAACCTAAAGTAGGTCACTATATTACAATACTTCCTGACGGCTCTGTAAAAACTGGATATTCACCTTATATCTTTCATCACAAGTGGCTCTGGGTGAAAAATGATTATTCAGGTTTCGATGTAGCTGAAAGCTGGAATTGGTCACGTCAGTGGCTAAACACATTGCAAGAGACATCAGACGGTAACGGTATTGGTCGCTGGAATGCCCAGCTAGATCGATACGGTCTACCGCATGATAATTAAGCGTATAAGGGTATGAGGTTGAAAAATTCATATGCATAAATCACATGATATAGGGACTGTTGAGGTGAATGTTATGTCTGAAATTTTAGTTATCAGCCCATACCACTATGCGCTTGCACAGAAAGTAGACGACATTAAGCTGCGCAAATTCTGTGCACAAGACAATAACTACAACTTATACGCTATACAAGCTCTGCCTTATGAAGTTGCTGAGAAGATAAAAGGTCAATCCTTTGACTTCGCTTACATTGACAACCATTATATTGATGAAGAGATTGCAGAGATTCGCTCACATATCACTGGTGAGCAGTACAAGCGTATTAAATTCTTTTGACATCTTCCTGTTCATATTTGAACAATCTCCTTATTACTGAGGTATCGCAACCCCTGCGGTACCTCTCTTTTTGTAGTGGATCCGTCAAAGATTAATGAACGATTAATGAATCGTAAATAATTGATTAATTTTCTGAAAAACTATTGATTTCTCGCCTATGCGATGCTATAATATACTTGTAAACAAATTCACCTCATATTCTACTTTTGAAAGGTTGGTAGATCTTATGAAACGAACAATTGCATTTTCTTCTCCCGAGACCGGATATCTTTCGAGTATGCCTATACTCACTTCTGAAGAATTCCAGTCTGCTAAGCTCAAGTATGTCTGCACCAGTTGGAATGCAGACCCGAAAGCAAATATCCACATATACAAGAAGCTTGATAGCTCTAATGAATACGTCGGTGTCGAAGAAGCAGACATTGACGAAGCTATCGCAGCCATCAACATCTTGCTCAGCTAAGGAGGTAGGTCTTATGTTAAAGAATTTAGTACCTAGAGAGACTGTCGAGATCGTAGAGCACACAATCGAGTTCACAGAGAACGGCAGCGGATTTTCATTCAAGGCAACACCAACAGGCGAAGTCATTCTTGAGAACAAAGACCAGGAAGCAAATTATCAGTTTGCTATCGCTCACCCAGAGCTGTTCACAGATGAGTACAACAAGTTCCGCACAAGACGTCGTCACTACACAGAAAATGCTCACGGTACTTGCACCTGCGGAGCTCAGGTAGAACTCTACAATCAGTATCAGGGAGCTTGTCAGTGTCCAAGATGCGACAGATGGTACAACTTATTTGGGCAGGAACTTATATCCCCAGAGTACTGGGAGGACTAATAGGAGGTAACAATCATGAGGAGAGTAATGTTTTGGGACGACAATAGGTGCGTCAAGGTGGTCATGCTTGCAGGGTTCAACACTGATGAGTGTCTTAAGATGGCACATTTCTACTACGTGAATCTTCCTAACGACGAGCAGTTCAAGTATACAGACATTCAAGTAGACCCTTTCGACTACGGTCGCATTGATGTATCTAAATCCTACAAGGAGTTCGGCAGTTCGCTGCTGAAAGCTATCAAGTGGCTCGACGACAATGATTTCGAGGCTACACTTACAACGTACAACACCGATAGGGCTGTCTTTCGTGTTTATCGCAACGGTACAGAAGACGAGCTCACGCTTACTAATGCAGTACTCAATCCTACAAAGGTCAAAATCCTTGACTACATGGAGCAGTTCCTCAAGAGCTTCAAGATGAAGCAAGAGATTGAACGACTCAAAGCTGAGAAAGCTGCACGTGACGCTGCTAAGGAGGTCTGACATATGAATATCAGAGAAGCTGAAGAAATGCTCGAGTACGAGCTCAGTGTCAAGCGCAGAGCGCTTGAATACATACAGGAGAATGCAGATGACTTCGACGATGACGAAGAAATCGACATGGACGAACTCTGCAGATCTATCGCAGAGGAAGACGAATACAACTTCCAGCGTAACGAAGAAAATTCACTTCGTAACGCTTGGCAGCAGGATCTTATCGACATGTACCGCTTCGAGAGATAGGAGGCAGCATATGAAAACTACAGTATACGTGAGCTTGATCACACCAAGCAGCAATCTTCGCATTGCTGAAATCGACAACGTGGAGCTCAAGTACGGCCAAGCTTTCTTCACCGAAGAGCAGTGGGCAGCAGTCAAGCAGGCGGAAGCAGCTAATACTCGCAACCTCAAAGGCTACTCTATCGAGTTTCACATTCCTGGCTGTACGCCACTCCAAGGTGTTCACTACCCGAGCATGCAAAGACGAGGACAGGTGCGCTGAGGGGTCTACCTTCAGCGCTAACCTTTCATATTTACATACGAATCTCTAACAGAAAGTGAGGTATCACTCTAGTATGAAAATGTACGTGAAAGCTGCTACTGATGAGCAGAATAAGTATAAGTCAAACCTGAAGAGTGCAGGCCCAAAGCTTCGCGCTGATATCAAGAAGCTTGAAAAAACACTCAAGGATGTACAGAAGAAGAAGGACGAGCTCAAAGCTCTCCTTGATTCAGCTGACATCATATATCCTACAGAGGAATACGACATCAAGAACCCAGAAGATTTTGAGTGGTTCATGGACGAGAAGAGAACTTCTGATGACGAAGCAGACGAAATCTACAGCCAGTTTGACGAAGCAATGAAACTCGTTGACGAGTATGACGAACTCGCAGACTATTTAGACAAGCTCAAAGATGCACTTGAGAAGCTCCCAAGTGATCTTGATCTTGATTAAGAGGTGAGCCTTACATGAAATGGTACATACAAGGTCAAGCTAAGAGCTCCAAAGATATTGAAAACACCCTCAAAGATCACATCACTGAGATAGAACTCAATTTCATAATGCTTGTGCTTGGTCCTGGTGTAAGTACTCGACATCACTGGAAGCAAGAAGTCTACGCACAGATACACGATGTACCAGTAACTAAGAAAAGTAAGCAATATCCTACAGAAGCTCAGCTTTACAAATGGCTGTACACTGATAATATTCCTGATTTTCAGGAACCTAAAAAGTTCAGAAAGTTGCTCAAGGCAATTTCTGATAAAGAAAAACAGCTCCCGAAACCTGGAGATGCTGAAGCGTTGCAAAAGCAAGTAATTGAGTACCTACATGAGTATTTCACTTGGCTTGCTGCTGCACTTTCAGAAGACGGCTACGTCACGCTTTCAGAAGTTGAGGAAGCACTTACACATATTTTAGAAAGTGGTGAAAACACAATGAAAAAATACATTAAATCTGATTCACTTGATGATCCTCGTGTATGGACTAAAGCACAGAGGGCAAAACTTATAGATCTGATCGACAAGTACTACGACGATGACTCAAAGTATGAGTATGTAGAAGAGGTGCTTGAGGAAGTATCCGGTCTAGATTTCGATGAGCTTGATGACAACGACTACGGTACTGGTGAAGGCTTCTACAAGCACTTCACATCAGAGCAGCTGGCTGAAGCTTTCAAAAAGCTCAGATCTGCATACGGATCAATTGACGGCTGCTCTTCTGTAACAGCTGCTTCCGCAAGCAATGTTGAAGCTAGAGTTCAAGAGTATGTAGAAGGCGTGCTTCATGATGCACTTGAAAATCTTGAAAACACAGACCTAACAGCTAATGTAGTGCAGCAGAAGGTTGGCGGATACAACAGCGATTGGTGTAATGAAGAGGCTCTCCCATCAGGTACAATGGCTAAGTTTGACAAAGCTGTAAAAGCTCTTGCAAAGCTGTATGCAGAAACTTTATTCTGGAATGAACCTTGACTGAGAGGTGAGCTTATATGAATATAAAGCGTAAACCTATAACTGCTGCAAGCCGCGGCGCATCAGGCGCTGCAGCCATAGCTAAGAAAGATGCAGAAATGGCAATATATCTTGCTCAGCAAGGTGAAACCGACTGCGAACTTGAAATAAACAGCAAGCTTGACAACGATCGTTATTGGGCAGTGTTCAACAGAATGCTTAAAGAGGCAGATGTTTACTACACTATTGAAAGCAATGACGCAGAGTACCTTGAGGGTACAGGTTTAAATTACTATTACTTGCGCATTTGGACACGTGATTCAGCTGATGAGCTATTTGCTCCGAATGCAGAGAAATATGCCCCAAGGTGGTGAAAACAGATGAAACTATACATTAAAGCTTCTGCAGATCCGAAGCAGAAGAAAAACAAAGCGCTCAGAGAGTTTGATCAGCAGCTTCTAGACGAAGCATTGTCAAAGCTGAATAAAGTATATGAGTACAACTATTCAGAGTCTTCACATGATAAGGTGTCACGTCGCCTTGAAGTGATCATGAAGAAGATTAAAGAGCTCAAGGCTCTGGAAATCGATTAGATCTAGATGGAGGTCAAGAGCTATGAAACTTTCAGCTAAAGACAAGAAGACATTTGGGGCTATAACTGCTTCAACTGATGTATACTCACATGATATACTGAAGATGCAAGGCAACTGGGCAGCTCCTAAGAAAATTGAACAAGCTCTCAGAGATGAAATCTCATCAGATGATACAGTAATTGAGGTCAAAGCTACATATACACCTGAGCGCGATACGACAATCATAGCATTCAAGTATATTGACAAAAGTGCAACGAAAGACTTCGCAGCTGTGAAGTCTTCGACAACAATCAATGCTGCTTATGGGTCAATTACAGACCCTAACAACGTCACAATTTCTGAGCTCATGAGTCGTATTGACGTAGAGCAACCAGACCTCTGGGACGATGCTGTCAAGTATCTTGATAAATGGCTTGATAATCCTGAAGATGTATGGGCAGATGACTGCCCGGACTGGGAAATTGCTTCCTGGGGTATAGGCTCAGACAACATTATAACTACATTAAAATCTGCCCTTGAGACTGGTGTAGTTGAAGACATGTATACATCCTGAAGTCTTGGTGTAAGGGTATCAATTGAAGGGAGGAGCGATATAAGTGTTAAAAGGCTTCATTATTAAGCGTGCACGAGTTGAAATCATATCTCGTGCAGAATACGACGGCGCAGATATTCGGTTACCTGACACCAGAGAGCTGTTTAAGTCCATAGACGAGGTCTTAGATTACATCGACTCTAGTGAAGAGCTATACGCTACTGGGTGGGGAATTCCTACTCGTCTATATGACTACCACATTGAAGAAAAAGTCAATCATGTAGTCCTGCGTACATCTTCTACTGACGCTGATGTAACTGTATCATTTCAAATGGTCATGCCCTCATGTACTATAACTCTTGATGAGTTAAACAATATTCAATATTTATTTAAGTGACAAAGGCGAGCTTCGAGACGAACGAGCTAGAGTATACTTCAAAGGTCAAATCATCACAGGTCATCCGCAGACGTTACAAGTGCTGTAATCACACACATACATGCCCTCAGCGTTGAAGTCTAACACTGAGGGCAAACCTATTATACATACATAGACGTGAAACACATCTTTGTGTGTTCTCACAACGTGATAAACACACTTACAAATACAGATCAATAAGGAGTGATAACAATATGTTCACACCACTTTCAATGGGTACAAATCATATGCTGGCTCAGGACAACATGGTTCCTATAACAACAAATAACTTTGAGGTTCGCTTGTTCAACCTAGACGGCAGCCAGCCTTCCGAATCAAACATCTTAACACTCTACACAGATGAAATCGGAGATGTCCAGGAAGAACAAGACATCATATCTGTTCACTATGGTAACGGTGTACAGAAGTTCCCTTCAAAGGTTACTTTCGCAGATGTAGACTGGACACTGAATTACTTCTGCTCACCTAATGTAGCTGATGCTATTCATGCATGGAGAGAGAAAGTATTCGAGTTCGAGTCACAGAAGATGGGCTTACCAAGCCAATATATGAAGAACGCATATTTTATCAGATATGACGGTCAAGGTAACCCGCGTAGCATCATATATCTACCTTGTGTATGGCCTGGCGCAGTCCGTGAGACAGGTGGAAATCAGCAGGGCGGCGAAGTTGTAAAAATTTCATTCCCGCTGGTGGTTTCCAGAATGCAGTACATCAAGCCAGAGGACTACAGAGGTTGACCACATAATCGTTATTAAATTTGAAAACTATAAAGCGCAGCTTTCAGGCTGCGCTTTTGTGTTTCACACAGCTATACACAATGTAAGGGAGTTGATCCAGATATGATCAAAGGTACAAACTATGATGTGCTCATGAAGAAAAACTTAGCCGATTTGCTAGAGAGCATGAATACAAACCTCATGGAACGACAAGAGGAAGAATATAGCTCACATAGAGTATGCATCATGGACGCGCTCAATGTGAACTCACCTCTCTACTGTCATGAATTCAAAAGTTGCTTTGATTGTATCTGCAACTTCTTACATTCAGAAAGTAAGGGGAGATTATAATGAACGCAAGTATAGACCCAATGTGGCTCGAGCAACTCAAACAAGTAACAATCAAAGGCGAGAAGTTTCGCTCGCACATGATAAACCTTGATGCAGGACAATTTGATAATCTGATATATGGAGGTACAAACAGTATACGTGTACCTAAGCAGGATTTCAAACTCGGAGATTCAGTGGTGCTAGTACGCACTAAGAATAACAGAACTACACCTCAGAGGTGCGTAGCACTCATAGAACAGATTACAGATGATGATTGCTTCAAACGATTACAACTTGAAATAGTATCTGTTTATACAGAGCTTGGGCAGAATACCTTCCCCCTCCCCCACTTCTAAGCGAAGCGAAAGTGGGGGATGAATGCCGATTGTTTTTTTTACTGAAACTATTGACAATCAGTAAAATATATGCTATAATAGATACATAGGGAATGTCCTAAATCTAAAAGGAAGGGGAAAAACCATGTATCTAACAGTAAAGCAAAAAGTAAAGCATCTGTCAAAGGGAGAATACAGCATTTTGAGAGAATTGTGTCATACAGCAAAAAATCTTGCCAATGAAGCAATCTATAATGTCCGTCAGTATTACTTCACAGAGGGAGAATATCTGAAATACGAAAAGAATTACGCATTGCTGAAAGACAGTCCTAATTACAAAATACTCAACTCCAATATGGCACAGCAGATTTTGAAAGAAGTAGACGGTTCATTCAAAAGCTTTTTCGGACTTCTGAAACCTGCAAAGAAAGGCAAGTATTCTTTCAGAGACTGCAAATTACCGCATTATCTCCCAAAAGACGGATTTGTTACGCTTGTGATAGGATTTGTCAGGCTGAATGGAAATAAGCTGATTCTTCCATATTCCAATACATTCAAGAAAACGCACAAGCCTGTTGAAATCAAAATACCGCCGATACTTGCTGACAAGCATATCAAAGAAATCAGAATCATTCCGAAATCAGGAGCAAGGTTCTTTGAAATTCAGTATACTTATGAAGCTGAATGTATTCAAAGAAATCTTAACAAAAACAATGCACTTGCTCTGGATTTAGGTGTGAATAATCTTGTGACTGCTGTATCAAGTGAGGGCAGAAGCTTCATCATTGACGGCAGAAAGCTGAAATCTGTCAATCAATGGTTTAACAAAGAAAATGCACGGCTGCAAGGTATCAAAGACAGGCAGGGTGATAAAAGAAGAACAACAAACCGTCAGAAAATCTTAGCTGACAAAAGAAACAGACAAGTCAATGACTATATGAGTAAAACTGCAAGAAAAATCATCGATTACTGTATTGCTCATGATATTGGAACGCTTGTAGTCGGATATAATGAAACATTTCAGCGAAATTCTGGCATGAACAAGCGTAACAATCAGAATTTTGTCAATATTCCGTATGGTAAACTGCGTTCCAAACTGGAATATCTTTGTGAACTGAACGGAATTGTTTTTGTCAAGCAGGAAGAAAGCTATACTTCACAAGCATCTTTCTGGGACAGGGATAATATTCCTGTCTATAATGCAGACAATCCGCAGTCCTATAAATTCAGCGGAACACGCATACGAAGAGGATTGTACAAAACTGCTGACGGAATATTGCTTAACGCGGATGTCAATGGTGCATTGAATATTTTAAGAAAAAGTAGCGTTGTGGACTTAACAGTCCTATACGGTAGTGGCGAAGTGGATACGCCTGTAAGAATAAGGGTTGCCTGATTTCAGGTGGAAACTTAAATACCAATCTTCTTACGAAGCCCCTGCCTCTTTAGGCGGGGGAGAGTTCACACAGAGCTTGCAACTTATGTGAGCTAATGCGAGATTAAACGAGATGAAATATTTCAATGTGTATCGGTATCGTTATATACTACGAGTATAATATTTCAAATAAAGGAGGTTTCTAATATGAAACTTTACATTCGTGCAATGTCAGAGACAAAGCAGAAAGTCGAACAAGATTTTTACCATCGTGCTGACGTGACGTTAGAGCATATCATGAAATTAGTTCTTATGCCTGATCATGAATCTCGGAATCATTGGCGTAAAGAGATCGCTACACAATTTTTCAAGCTCCCTAAATTCAAAGGCAGCAATAAGTATCCAACTGAGAAACAGATATTTGATTGGACTTACAATAAATGGGCAGATGAAATGCATGATCCTAGATGGATGCAGAATATGATGCTTCGTCTATGTAAAGACTATCGTGTTATTTCGCCTTACACTGTTAAAGAATTTGCAGTTAAGGTGAACCGTATTTGCAAATCATATTTTGCATATGCAGCGCAGCAGCTACATCTGAATCAAACACTACCGTCTGCAGATACATATGCTTTTCTAGACGAGGTACTGTGATCGTTATTTATGTGTGTAGAACATAAATCATTTTTCATTGTTGAAAGGAGATATTTATCATGTTGTATTGGGTGTTAGTAGCAATCTGCATAACTGCAAGCCTTTGTATGTTTGCTTGGTGTGGAAAAGAGGGCTGGAAGCTTTACAATCAGTCCTCACAAGAGAAGTCAGACAAGTATCGTGCTGAGCGTAGAGCCGAGAGAAAAGCACGTCAGGCGTTTGACGATATGATTGCTTCACACAGAGATGCACTTTGGCACGCTATTACAAAGTAACCTTGAATATAGTTACAATAACTTTGAAACCGTCAAAGGAGGAAAATTGAATGTTAACAGAATCTGTTGATCTTCTGTGTAAAGGTATGTACGAAGGTAAGATACCTGATGTGCTTACACTCACAAGCTTACCTACAAGCTCTGAGCTTGATTATGTCGGCAGTGAGGACTTCGACAAGATCATGTTAGAAGAAATCTTACCTCAAGCTGTTCAAGAGAAAGGCATTGATTTCTACAATCTTTACACAATAGATTACCACTGGGTGCTTCGCGCACTTCGTATCTTGAATTATGGTCCATACTTCACAACTAATTCATTGTATTGTTCTGAATGCGGCCCGTCTTACGGAGAATATCAAGTTCGTCTTGATGCTATTGATTGTGTACCACCTCCAGAGGGTGCGACTGCTACTGTTGTAATTCCTAAAGAGGAGTTTTTCGACGTCAAAAGCGATGTAGAAATGCGGCTACTCACAATGCGCGAATCAATCAATGCAAATAAAGACCCATTATTCAAAGACAAGAAAGGTAAGCAGAACACAGAGTTTGCTCGTGTATGCTATATGATATCTAAGCTGAATAACAATTCAAATATGAATGTCCTTGAGAAGAAGATGTACATAGAGAATAATTTCTCTAGTGCAGATTTCAAGATACTCAAAGATACAGCTTACAGCAAGATGGACTACGGTCTGAGAGCTGCTGGTCATGCTACTTGCCCTAAGTGTAAACAGCTTAAAGCTTCTTTCCTTGCGCTTGATGACGATAGATTTTTTCGTCCAACCCTGGACGATCTACGGAGATGGCGAGACGATAGAAATTCAAGGGGAGAAAAAGACGTACTTACAGGTGCGTCAAAAAATGCATGATAACATCATAGATGAGATTATGTTTGTTTCAAGAGCTTCGGAAGGTGCAGTAACACCGGATTGGATGATGCAGCAGCCTATTTCAGTAAGAAAGAAATATGTTGATAATTTCATGAAGGAGCTCAAAGAAAGGGAACAGAGATTAGTGAAGAACAGGAAGTGATCTTTCCATGCAAGTTAATTGCAATATTGAGATTTCACCTGAGGAACAGCAAGCATATGTAGATTATGCTATGCAGAAGTACCCAGATAGAAAAATAACTGAGTTAAATATTACTATCGGTGACGACGATTTCGTTGACTTGAAAACAGTCTTTGAACCAGATAACTTCTGGCGAATAAGACGAATCACAGGTTACCTTGTAGGTACACTTGATAGATTCAATGATGGTAAACGAGCTGAAGAAGCCGATAGAGTAAAACATACAATAACAGATTAACAAACAGCGGGATGGGACACACGTCCTGTCCCGTTTTTGAATGGTGGTGAATACATATGCCATTAGGTGATATAATCAATACGCTTCCAGGCGACGATAGCAACGCACAAGCTAATGCAGCTGAGCAAATTGCATTGCTGAAATCAATGGACGCTACACTGAAGCAGCTTGTTCGCAACGGTCAGAATATATCTCGAGATAATGCATCAACTCGTATGAACGACTATCGTCAAGCGAATACATTCAGGAGTATGTCCAGTCCTAGAAGCTCTGTTGGTACTTTTGAAGAAGCTTTCAGAAAAGAGCTCATGGATGCTTTCATCGGCTCAGATTTCAAGAAGCAAGTAAAAGGCATTTTTCAAACACTTGCTGATGACTTAGGTGTATCTCTTAGTGACTTACCGCAGACCCTTGGAAAGACCTTAGGTAAGCAAGCTGCTGATCTGCTGAAAGGGACATCATTAGGCCAAGCACTCAAGCAGAATGTTGGTGGTGCGCTACAGCGTGGTCTAGATTCTGTCAAAGCACGATATGAAGCTGGTAGAGAGCAATACTATAGAGATCACCCTAACGCTGTTAGACCCACACCTGTGCGCAATGCTTTAACAACTTCACGCTCTAGTGCAGAAAGCAGCAATACAGGTAAGAATATTGTTGATAGCATCTTCGGCGGTAAGAAGTCTCCTGCTAACATGAGTGTAGAGTCGCTTACAGTCTATGCAGAATCTGTAGTTATTCAAAAAGGTAAGAATGGTTCAGGCATTACAGATGCTGCTCAAGAGCTGCTATCTAAAGGTATGGATGCAGGTGATATTGGCGAAGCTGCTGGAGAGCTTGGAGCAAATGCTGACGGCGCAAGCGCAATGCTTGCGGGGCTGAAAAGTGCAGCTGAACCAATTCTTGAAATGGCTCCTGAGATCCTGGCTGTGCTTGTTGCACTGAAAGTTGCTGAACTTGCTGTTAAAGCAGCTATGTGGGCGCTTACACCAGCAATAGATGGTGCTAAAGAAGCTTTCAAGGAGTTTGCACGTGCAGCTAAACGTGAAAGCGAGAGTCGCAAGAAAGCAATTGAAGAAGGTCAGAAGCGTCTTGAAGCAGATGTTCATACAATGGTTGAAGCTCCATTCAAGATACTTGAAGAAGCTGCTCAAGCTCTGTATGATACTTGGGATCAGAATCTCAGAACCATAGGTCAAACACAAGGTTATAACAAAGAGCAGTATCTAGGCTTGATGGGTGCATTCGCAGATAGGATTCGTAGCGAAGGTCTGGAGCGCGAAATTGCTGTATCTGATGTTACCAATAATCTTGCAAATGTTTTGAAGTCAGGCCTTACAGGTGCTATCGCAGAAGAGTTTGCATACCAGGCTACAAAACTTAATGCTGCTGTACCGACTCAAGACTTCTTCGGTTATGCATCTACATATGGTGAGCTTGTAGCGAATGCTATACAGCGTCAAGGCATGACTCAAGAAGCTGCAATTGAGTATGCTACTAAAGAGCTCACTTCGTACGCAAGTGAACTCCTATATGCTTCTCGTGATTTATCACATGGCGTAACAACAGGCCTCCAGAATGCGTCAGATATTTTTGCTCAATCTGTTCACATTGCTCAAGCTGGTAGAGTAAGCGACGTATCCAGCATCTCAGGTGTAATGACTGCTGTGTCTGCTATCACAGGCGCAATTGCACCAGATCTTGCTTCTGCAATGACGGATGCAATCTATAAAGCAGCTACTGGTGGTAACAGCACCGAAATAGTTGCCCTTAGATCTCTCGCAGGTATCAATGCTTCTAATACAGAGTTCTTGAAGCAATTAGCTCAAGATCCACAATCCGTATTCGCTAATCTGTTTGACACACTTGGTGCTCGACAGAAGATGTCAGAAGACGCATACATGGAAGTGGCTGAAGGGCTGTCTACTGTATTTGGCGTATCTATGGACGCATTCGCAAGAGTTGACTTCAATCAGCTTGCAGCTGCGATTCGCAACATGGATACAGGTAATGATGCAATCAATGAGAATCTGAGCTTGCTGATATCCGGCCAAACAACAACCAATAAGGAACAGCTGAAGTCTCAAGAGATAAATCAGTATATCTTAGAGAACGGCCTTTCATATGTAATTGATAGCGCAGAAGGCAGACTGATTCAGCAGCATATGTGGGACGAGCAAATTGCATTGCAGATACAAGAAGCCACATATGGTGTTGAGCTACAAGGTAAAGCTCTCAACTTCCTCGAGGGTCTGCAAGAAACTGCTGATAGAATCCTTACAATCATCAATCCACTACGTCTTGCTAATAAGGCATTCAATGCTATTGCATCTGTAGTTGAAACCAAAGCTCTTAAGACTGATGTAGGTAAGCTGCTTGAAGCAACTAGAGTTGGTTCAAGTAATGCTCAGTCTTATTACAACTTAACTACAAGAGGTAAGCAGCTTACTGTTGTAGAAGATCTGCTCACAATGCTCGGTAGTAGCTCAGCTTACACAGGTGTATCTACTGCTAGAAAAGCTGGATCGGCTAGAGCTAACTATATGCTTGGCGGTAACAGTGCTTCTGTCTGGGGTTGGCTGTCTACTTCAGCTGATATTAATAAGTATGGCAAAACATTTGATGCTGAAGCTTCGCAATTTGCTAGACCTACTTCGCTATACAATTGGGGCAACATCAGTAAGAATACTGCACAAGCTGCTTTCTCTAAGAATTATGATGGTGTAGTAGCTACAAGCTTAACTCAAGAAACTATGCAGTCCGCATCTGATCAAGCAGCAATGGAAGCTGCAAAATCAGCAGAGAAGAAGATCAATGATGCGTTCAAGTACATGTCTGATTACATATCAGACAAAGGTGCCGACGCAACTTATGAGGGTTGGGCTAAGAAAGCTCGTTCGCTGTATGGTATATCTGACCTTGCGAAAACACTTGAAACTGTCGGCATGACAGAAGCACAAGCAATGAGCCAATTTGATTCAGCAATGACTCAAGTAGCTGCGGCTAAAGAGGCTGACAGAAAGACTCAAGAAGAGAACTTCTGGCGTGATTCACTTGAGAAGATGGATACACGCACTGACGTGCTTACAACTATGAAAGAAATGCTTGAATCGAAGCTTGACAAAATGATTAACAAACTCGGAAGCTTCTACAAAGACTGGACAGACTACTACATACATCACACTTATTATGATCAAGCTGGTATGAGCTACACTAAGGTGGCTGAAATTCAAGCTCAAGAAAAAGAAAGTTCTGATACAGCAATCTATGCGCTTGCTGATGCACTTACACAGAACAATGTTGATCTTAGAGACCCTGCAGTACAGACAAATGTATTACTTGCTCAAGTCCTTAAAGTGCTCAACGTTATCGCTCAGCAAGGTACTCTTGGTTCTGATGCTGGTACAGCTCTACCTGATTCCATTGCTGGTATGGCTCTCGGGATTACTATATAGGACCTTCTATATAAACAGTACCTCAGAATGGAGGAGTAAATCGTGAATTTTAAAGTATTTTCTGTCGACACAATAAATGTCTTCCCTGCATCGAATTCTCATGCAGGTGGGCAGCTTAACACAGAATACAATCTCAGAAGTGACTCATTTGTTGCTTCTGATGAAAGTATTCAATACCTATCAGGTCTTTCTTATGCTCACAGCGAGTCAGATTTCTATGTATGGGGACCTACAGTACCGTCGTTCTTTCCTGATGATGCAACACCGCTCGGTAACTCTGAGCTAGGCATTAACAGCGGTTGGGCTATGGTCAATGGCTATTTCATTCAGTCCTTAGCTCCAGTCATTCTTGATATGGCTGCTATCAATCAGCGACTTCAAGATGAATATGATCAATCGCTTCCAGAGAAACTTGCAGTAGGTCTAAGGATAATGTTTTCTACAGAGATGACTACAGCTGGTTCTATTCTCATAGAGAATGATCAGCACATCTTTGAGGGTGTACAAGTAGTTATCTTGCCTGCAGATGAGCTGAAAACTCCTGAAGATGTACCTGGAGAAGATCAAGAAGCGCTAGTTACTGCACATCTACGCCTTGCTACCTTCAACTATATCAATGGTGTAGTAACTAACATACAGAACTGCTATCCGGAAAAATGCCAAGCATATCCTGCTTCACGTATCAAGAATATTGAGTCTGTAGTATCTGAAACCTTTGTATCTAAGAAAGGCTTACAAGCTAAGAAGATCTATACTCTTGCAGGTAAAGGTACTTCTGGTCAAGAAGCTCAGCCTGACACATGGTGTGACTCAACAGATTCCCTTATGGTATGGGATACAAATCCAACGCTTATCAATGCTGCTCAGCTTGCTGAATATCAAGCTAAGCTTGGTGAGTTTGTGCCTACCAAGTCAACGCTTAGTGGTACACTTGAAGAGGCTACATTCGGCATACTGAATGGTACAGATACAGTATTGATGCTCCCTCATAAGCAAGTAGATTACAATATCACAAATCAGAGCGGTCAACCAGAATTATATGCACCTAGAGCATACGCCCTTCCGAGTGCAGATTACTACCAGGGTACACCTGGTGCTGTAACTCCAACTTATACAGCTGCTGTTAAAGACATTGATCGCAGACTCAGAAACATTTACCAACTTGCAAGCGGTAAGCAGATCTACTACATAGACGAACTCAATGATAAGAAGGAGCTACCGCAGATCAGCAGAGATTGGACAGCAGGCGATTATGTTTTAGTCGGTAGAGACAACACTGTAGTATCCGCTTCTACTTCAGAGATGATAACAAGTCCTTCTACAATTTATGTATTAGCTCCAGGGCAAGTTACATCTATCAAGTTTGCTTCTATCACTCAGAATGATGCGAACCCTTATGTACCAACAGGCGCTGGCGTGATGCTGAATCTTGTAGAGGAACTTAACCTTACATCTGAAGCTCAAGCAAGCATTACACCTGACACATACAATGATCCAGCTGTATACAACAGCGTATTTGCTGCAGACGGTGTCAGCAATTTCACAGAGCGTGGTGTTCCTGACGTAGATTATTATGTATACAGAGCAAAGATCATTTCAGAATCACAGCCTAGTACCGTAACTGGCTATCACATCATCTACAAAGTTCAGTCGTCTTCTGGGCTTGCTTATTCTGAACCACTATTCCTCACAGGAACAATTCCGCTTGCTACAACAGAAATGGTAGGCGGGTTCATCAATACAGACCCAACAGTAAACACAGATCAGGGATATATCTATCTTGACGATACAGGACACTTGAGATTAACAGACTACGCTCTACTTCGTTCCGGCGTACTTGCTTATCAGCTTGGTGAAGACTTCACAATGCCTTCAAGTCTTGATATCACAGAGATTCAGGATTATCTCGACAATTATATTAATGATCGTATTGCATTCCCTAATTCAAATCAGTTCAAGAATAGCCAGCTACCTTATGTGATCAATGTTAACATTGCGCTTCCCGATGCTGAAACAGCTACTACATTGAAGATTTCTGGTATTGACTCTCGTTTCAACACAGCAGTTTACTTCCACTTCACAGGTACAGGCAAGAATGTTACGGTAGCAATTACAAATTGTGAAAAGATTCGTCTAGATACAACAGGTATGACCACGATCGCAGACAGCTCTGCTGTACCACCAAAATTTGGCATCGGTCAATGCTGTCTGTATTATGACGCTGCAGAGCTTGAGCGACTTGCTTCTATCATAGGTCTCAGCTTGTGGTATCAGAAGTATAAGGATACTGATCCTGATATTGAAGTAAATGACATGACTGTACGTCAGATACCTAGTATGTTCTCTGCTGCTACAGCGATTGACATCTGGGATGCAGACGGACTACCGAATGATAATCACTTCCAAGTGAAAGTAGATTCTATTACATTTGATACATCAGGTATGATTGATGGTTGCAGCATTATGATTGCAAACCTTATGACATCGAACCTCAATACTGGTAAGTATATCATTTCAACAGAATTTACGTTACCTCAGGCAGATAATCTCAAATACCCTCCAAGCTGTTTAAAGAAGCAACTTAAAGTAACTGGTGAGTTTGTAGCTGCTTACAATGTAACAGGTACTAACAATTTCATTCTAAATGACACTAAGTTTACACTTATGTCGCAAGCAAACACAGAAGACAATACAACCATACCAGGTTCTATTGCAATCTATGTTGATGCTGATACAGTAGCTTGCGTAACAGCTGTAACCGAACATGACGGTGTGAAATACATTGATGGTTGGGAGCCTAACTCCTATCATCTGTTTTCCGGCGGAGTAGTATCATAAGGTGGTGACGGTAGATGCTGATTCATGATATAGCTAAGATGAGAATGTCAAATCTCGGCTTCTTGCCAGATCTACCATATCATCTTATTTCTGATAAAGAGCTTTTTGAAGGTTTTCTTCCTGAAATGTTTTATCCTGCAATATTCCCTACAGTTCAACCAGGATACGAAGCTGAAGCTGAAAAGTTATTCAGGAAGAAGCCTTGGCTGATTACAGGTGGATACTTCTACTATGCATATCCAGAAGTGCAAGTAATACCCGAAGGAGATACACAACTTACTATTCAACCATATCTTACGCTCAAAGGAGCGATCATCTATCACATAGACAGATATCTCAACGAGGAGAAATATGAAATCCCAGCTTGGGTGTATTCATATCTCTTAGGTGAGGTAATTGGTCCTAAAAGTGATGTTCGAGACATACATGATTTGATATATCCGCTTGGTGTTGACAACATAGATGACGAGTATACACCTAAGTGCGCTCAGGCAGTATACAACGAAAGTATGAAATGGCTCAAGAAAACACGAGGCTACGTGACTGATGTAAACGAAGTTACAGAAGTTCGCAGACCTCCAACAATGTATGGTGAGCCTCATGTAATCAAGAGTATCAGAATTAGTGCAGTTGCACCTATTACATCTGTTTGAAAGAGGGTGAACTGATGAAATTCTTACAGATAGATTCAAACACAACACTTCAAAGTTTGATTTCACTTGTAGGTAACAAGAATCTGCCTTCGCTTCTTCAATTGAACTCGCTTACACGTAGGTCTGATATTGGACAAGCGTATACAGAGCTTGCGCAAACAGTGTATGAATCTGCTGCGGAAGTTAAGCGAGTTGCTAAGGTCAACCTGCTGAATACGCTTACAGCTGATTCTGATGTATTTGAAACTGCTGCATTGATGGGAGATAACGGCTGGAAATTGCTCCAGAAAATAGGCACGCTTCCAGGTTACGTCAAAGTTCCCGATACAGCAAACGTCCCAGATTCTGCATATACAATTGGTAACGGTACACAGGTACCTCAGAATATTTACAGCAAAGCGATTGATATGATGAGGATTGAAGGCATGGTAGACCCTGTTATCTTCAATCAATACAATACACATTCTTTTGCAGTATTAGGTCACCCTGAGTATACGCTCAACTCTGCTGAGGTATTCCATTTACCTTGGGGTAAGGTGTCCTTATACTCATCTATCATAGATTCTACAATTGATTTTCCTGTGTATCCTGAAGAGATTGATGATGAGACAGTTGCTAACTATGAGCAAATGCCAGATACTATATATCAATATGAGCCTTGGCAGACTTACAAGAGCTCAGGCCCCAGAACCAATAACTTTACATTCAAGATGCATCGAGATATGTGGACAGGAGATCACAGAGACAGCAAGTGTCAACAGCTTGTACGATTCTGCCAAGCTAATTGCTATCCACGATATAGCGGGGCTGCTGTCATTCCTCCTACTGTTGCATTATACATTGGAGGCAAGAAATACATTCAAGGCATCATGACTTCTGTTAAACCTCATTGGCATGGGCCTATTGGTCTTGATGATTGGTATCTCTGTTGCGATCTTGAAATATCAATCACAGAAGTGTCACAAGTAGCACTTAACTATGATTCTGTAATGAAAGGTGGTCTTATTGGATGGGATACATAAAACCAATCTATTACAACACCTTAGATCCATATAAAGAGCTGCCGCATGAAGGTATTCAATACACTGTGTGCTGCGACTATAAGCATATATCTCGTTACAAAGGTCTTCGACAAGTAATTCACTACCCTGAAGCTACAGACAGATTTGTTGTGCACGAAACAGCAAATGCAATTGCTTCTCGTGTTAAATTCATCATGTATGAAGTACCTTTGACGGAAGAAAATCGACTTGACCTCATCGCTTATAAATTTTACGGATCTGCTCAATACAGCTGGCTGATCAGCTATTTCAATGATATTGAGGACGGATTCACAGTACAGCAGGGTCAGAAGATTAGAATCGTGAAAAACTTCAATGATTTATTTAACAACGGTGAAATTCTTGCACCAATTTCGCCATTCTCCCTAAATCTTGGCGAGGAGTGATGACGGATGCTTAAACAGCCTTTTTGCAACTTCATGCTTGCAGGTATAAGCTTGTGTGATTTTGGTTTGAAAATACCAAGCCCTTTTACAAAGCTTACACTTACTGGTGCACAGATACTTACAGAGACATCTTGGTCCCTCAATTGTACTGTTACTGGTGATGCGCAGAAAAGTGTAAACATAGCTGCATTTGAAGCACTTCTATACAGCGCAGCTCAGAATGCTGCAAAACAGCCGACAAACAAAGGTATTCCAGTATCTTTCTTGTTTGGCTGGCTTGACACTAGAGGTAATGTAGACGAATACTTATCCTATCAAGGTTATCTATATAAGTATACAGTGAATACTTCTGGTAACTACATACAGTATACACTGACTGGTCTAGCATCTAGATCTCAGCAGTCACATATGCCAGTACTTCGTATTCCTGCTATATGCGGTATTGTTCAACCTTCTGCAGTAGTAGAAGCTGTAGCAAAAGCTGCTAAAGCAACTACATACTATATGCTGGATATAGATCACAATGACGTGCCTACATTGGTGAACCATGCACCGTTGACTACTAGCTTCAATAGCTATGTTAGAGGTGAAGTGTCTGCACGAGATGAATATGATAATTTTCCTGGTTTGCTTCGTCTCTCAAAATCTTATAATGCTACTAGAGTAGCTGGTGGGTTGAAACGAGGCATCAAAAAGATCAGTACACTCGTGAATAATCTTGCACCTGCAGAAATAAAGAAGTACCTCAGGGTTGCCGAGGTAGATACTAGTCCTCAGTGCTTGCCATTTTCCTTCTGGGTTGACGAACCTACAATGACTCGACCTGGAATCATTCATTATAAATCTAATGCGAGTCGCCTTACAACTCATGCCCCTGATGTATTACAGTTCGGTACTAGCACATCGAATATCATGTCGCTCTCGGGTAAATACGACGGTATCGCATATAATCTAACAGATATGAACTTCACTCAGTTGGGCTTCGCTGTAGACGCAAGTGGTAACACAATTGCTGAGGCTACACAAGTTGTTAACAGCTGGGCAGCAGATTTACCTGATGTATTTCAAACAGCTAACATCATTAATGATATCAATGCTCTTGCGTCACAATTTGCTGAGGAGTTCACAGTAGTGATTGCAGGAGCTACAAGAGACTATGAACTTGCACAACCTGTGTCGTTAGTAGTTATGTCTGGTAATACTTTATCGCCAATTACCGGTGTATATAACATCATGGCTGTAACGCATGAGATTTCATCAACATTTCTGACTACACTTCGTATTCAGCGATTGTCAATTAGTACAGCAAATCAGACAGCAGCAGCTCAAAACATATATGTTTCGGGTAGTTCACAATACAGAAACAATTCTTACACAAAGACACCAAATATTATCACACCTTACAAGGTACAGCTTCCTGATCTATATCCGAACTACGAGAATATCGGCTGAGGTGAGTAATCATGGTGTATACAACAATTGAACATTCATTATTAACTAAATCCGCTACAACCGTTGTGTCCAAACCCTATGTTGATTCTGTGAAGTCTGCGTGGTATGATGCATGTAAAGGGTTTCACACAGGTGTAAGCATACAAGCTAAGCAGTTGTATACAGCTCTGCAAGGTACAGTCATTGGTATCAACCGAGAAAAACATATTACTGTAACTATTCAGTATGATGCAAATCATGTAATGTCTTATGGAAATCTGATTACAACTGAATTGAAGCTTAACCAAGCTGTATCACAAGGTGTATATATCGGTGATGTAGATCGAGAGGCGCTTGTAGAGTATTGGGTGCGCTCTCGTCAATCAAATTTTGCAGTACGATTTGGTACTGAAACATACTATAAGATAGATCCGCTGCCCTTGCTCAAGCAGTGTGTATATCAGAAGTAGGTGGGTACATGGCGTTAAAAGGTATAGATGTCAGTGTCTGGCAAGGTAACATAGACTGGTCTCGAACTAGTAAGGCTATAGATTTTGCTATACTTCGTGGCGGATATGGTAAGACAATTGATGCACAATTCCAGAACAATGTATCAGGCACCAGTAAGTACAACGTACCTATTGGTGTTTATTGGTATTCTTACGCAAATTCTGTTTCAGATGCATATGTAGAAGCACAAGCTTGTATCGCAGCAATCAAAGGTAAGAAGCTCGCTTACCCTGTGTTCTATGACATAGAAGAACAAAGTATCTATGCAAAAGGTTCAGTTTTCATAACACAGATATGCGAAGCGTTCTTCAATACATTGAAGCAGGCTGGTATCAAGAAATTAGGTGTATATTCGTCAGCCAGTCCTCTGAGTACATATTTCGACAAACATTTACTGTCAAAATATGATGTATGGGTTGCTCACTATGGTGTATCTAAGCCATCTTATTCTGGTGAATATACTATGTGGCAATATACATCTACAGGCAGCATACCAGGTATTGACGGCAATGTAGACACAAACTATTGTTACAAGGATTACACAGGTAACGGAACACAGAGTGCTGTAATGAGCTCTAGCGAGTTTCTGTCTAACGATACTGCTATGTTATCTTCTATCTCACCAGATATGATTGATGCAGAAAGTATCAAAGCTTATATCGCTACTGTGGACAGAAAGACTCAGAAATTTGTAGGTGAGTCACTTGTTGCTTCTCGAGTATCTGGTGTAATGATAGAAGCAGGATACTTGTACGATCAATCACATATGATGACAAAAGCATTTGCAAATCCGCTGTTAGATCGTCAAGTGAAAGAATGTCAAAGCGTAAATCTACCATATGGCCTCTATATGATTGGTAGAGCCAAGAATGAGTCAGAAGCTCTTAGTGAAATGTGGTGGTTCTCTCGTTATATACAGAAGCATATACCTAAGTATGGTGCATGGATTCAGCTAGAGCTTAGTGCGTCTAAAACAATTAATGATAGAATTGTCGATACATACCGAGAATACCTTGAGAAACTAGGTCTAAGAAAGAAGATAGGATTCTATACCACCAAGGATCAACTTTCAAAAATAACCTGGAAAGATAAGTGTAACGACTGGTACTTATGGCTCAATGCGCATGTGTCAGATCTCAGAGAGCTTGATGGACTGTTATATCCTGAATTCTTCATGCTAGATGCTGCCAATGCTAAGCCTAGGTCTGTGAACACAACATATGTGAACTCACTCAATCCTACACCTTTAGCTCAACAAGATGTAGCTGGCGGTACAACAATTACTATTCCTGCTTCTGTCAGACAGTCTGGTATCACTGGTAACTATACTAATTATACATACATGTATGGTCGTTGGGCTAGATCCACTATTCAGTATCAGCTTGCTGAGATGTGGGCTAAACAAGGCAAACCTAGTAGCCGAAACATTGCTACAATTTCAGGATATTATCTTGCTGCTGTTGCACCTAAGTTTGGAACAACGGGCGATGTAATCTCTGTCTACCTAGAGAACGGTCAACAGTTTTCTTGTATACTTGCTGATGCTAAAGGCACTGATGCACAATCGCCTTATGGTCATGTATTCGGTGACGGTACAGTGGATATAATTGAGTGGGAGAAAGCTGGCACACCTTATAGTAATGTCGATAACGCTACAAAGATTGACTTGACTAACTGGCAGGGTGTTAAAGTTTCAAAAATTTCAAATAGAGGAAGATTCAAGGGGTTGACGTAATGGCTATTAGATCATCTAGACCTGGTGTAGAAAATCTTAAATGGTACAATGTAGCACCTAAAGGTATCAGCTACTGTCAAGTTCAGTCTGGTACTTGCACGTTACCTAATTGTGTAGGCCAAGCTATTGGTAGGTTCATGGAGATGGCTGGTATTGATAAGTGTAATCTACCTAATTCTAATGGTGGTCAAATGTGGTATGATGTAGGTAACGCATACCCAAAAGGTCAAACTCCACAGGTTGGTGCGGTAGGCTGCTACAAAGACAACTATGGTGGTTATGGTCATGTACTCATCGTAGAGAAGGTGAATGCCGATGGTAGTATATACACATCGGAGAGTGCTTGGGGTCAGCCTGAGTTATTTTGGTTCAACCAAACACTGTATCCGCCATATTACACTTGGAGCTCACAATTTTCTTTACAAGGATTCATATACAATACACACCTGAAAACCAAATCCGGTAAACAAGTCCTGCAGGAATTTGTGAACCAAGCTAAAGCTCAAATCAACTCTATGCTGTCTTGGACGCAGAAAGAAACAGGTTGTGGTAATATCGCATGGAGCGGAGCTTACATACAAGCTTGCGCAAAGCGTGTAGGTGGTATACTTGATGCTGTGATCCCAAACACACATGTAGTGCGTGATATGTTCAAACAAGGTGTGGAAAAAGAAATAGGCAAGTTTATTCGCGGTCCTCAGTTTAAAGCTGCGCCTAAACCTCAAATAGGTGACCTTGTTTCCTTCAGGACAATCAATCGTGTATTTCGAGATGAATATGATGCAGATGCAGTTGGGCTTGTAGTCGAAGTATTATCTAATACTTTTGTCTGTGTAATTGGTAATCAAGACAGCAATAACATACATCTTAGTGTAGTTGCTAAGAAGCAATACAAGCTTAGTACTAACACAATTTGCGGGTACTACAGACCTGATTGGGCAAAACTAAATTCACCTAATTTAGATTTGATGAACAACGGTGTTATCGCTGGTGGGCAGTTGTTCAACACACAGAATACTGCTGAAGATGCAATCATTCGTGAAGTGGGATATCTTAGCGACAATTATGAACCTTCTATATCAACAAGCCAGATACGCCTATCAGTGGTGAATTATACTGATATGCTTAATGATATTGCAAGTAGCTTAGGTATGACATCTAGTATGCTTGATTCCGGCTCAGTGTACTCAAATGTTATTACAGACGGTATGCAAGATACTACTGCACGAGCTATTGCCAACTACTTCCTTGGAAAAGGGCTGAATGCGGCCGCAGCCATTGCGATTGTAGCTAATATCTACCGAGAAAGCAGCTTCAATCTAGCAGCAGTCGGAGACGGAGGTACGTCATTTGGTCTATGTCAATGGCATTATGGTCGTGGTGATAACATGAAACGTATGGCGGGACCTAATTGGTCAACTAATCTTACAGGTCAGTTGGACTATTTATGGTCCGAGCTTACAGGTGGTGCGTACAATCCTACACTCAATGCACTTAGAACATGTGATAACACGCTGAGCGGGTGTAAGGGTGCAGTGTCTACTTTCGTCATTGACTTTGAACGACCTCGAGATACTGCCGATGAAATTGCCATACGTCAAGGTTATGCTGCAACATTCTGGCAGCAGATTGTAGTACAGAAGGTGTGATGCTATGATTACATTCGGTTTTGCTAAATCATACAGGTACAATGCGCTAGGCGGGCTTGAAGTTCAGGTGCGTATTCCTTCTGTGCATGGTGCGTATCTGAAATCAGACTACAATGGTCAGCGTATTCGCAATTATGTTGAAGACAAAGATCTGCCGTGGTATGAATCTCTTCTGCTTCCACATCTGCCTAACGATGGTGATGTAGTAGCGTTAGCAGGTACTAGCGATGCAATGTCTACATTACTTGTAATCGGTCTAACTGGTGCTAATTATAATTCAGGCAAGACCAATGTCGATTTGAGGTGATAATATGTATACAAGCTCAATAGCTTGGCCTAATCTATTTGACGTAGCTCGAAATCGTGTTGGTGTACTTACAGATAGTGCATCAGTTACTAACCGAACGAAGCTGCTGATGCTTACAAATCCAACTGAATTGTATAATGAGCCCACCTTCGGGGTAGGGCTTTCAAAATATCTATTTAAGTATAATACCGAAAATACTTATGCGATGATTCAAGATAAAATAAGAGAGCAACTATCCTGGTTTGAACCTTGTTCAGTTCCTGAACAGACTCAATTCGGTGATGGGCTCCTTTACACAGAACCAAATGGTTCGCGCACCGCTGTAGAATATAACACGTTGAAATTCACATGCGGTGTGCAAACAACCTTTGGGGATGTAGCAATAACGGAGGTGGAAGAATCAGATGGCTACAGTAGATGAAAGCAGAGGTTTGCTTAAGTACACCTCTCGAGATTACAATAGTATTCTAGAAGATTTCTGGAAGCTTGTACCTACACTTACAGATCTTTGGGCACCTGAGGCAGACGCAGACCCAGGTGTTGTATTAGGTAAGTACTTAGCTTCAATTGCAGATATGCTTGGCGTAAACACGGATATGCTTGCAAATGAAGTATTCGCACCTACAGTAACTCAGAGAAAAGATGCAGATAAGCTGTTTGGCCTTATCGGTTACAAGCTTGGCTGGTATACAGCTGGCCGCACAGAAGTAACATTCACAAATAATTCTGCAGCAGATAGTGGAACATCAGTATCTCTCAATTTCGGATATTCTGGTGAAAGCTTCGCTACTTTGAATGCTTATTCTGATATTACAGGAGAGGCGAGGACAATCACATACAATATACTCCCGCTTACTAATAAGATGGGTAGTACCGACTCAAGAGCAATACGCAAGACCACAACAGATTCTATTGATGTATTTGCAACAACAGATCCTGTAGTGCTGAAACCTGGCGAAAGTGTAACTAGAGTTGCTATTGAGGGTGACCTCAGAAGCGTTACTCTTTCTGTTGAAGAAATCAAACAGAATAACTATCTTATACAGTTGCCTTCACAGCATGTAGATACCACAGCTGTTTGGATCAAAGCAAGATCGTCTTTGAATTCCACATTCCTTACTACTCAGTGGAAACAAGTTGAGTCTACTGTAGAGTTTGTCGAACCAGAACCTAGATTTGCTGTTGTCTATGATAACTACGGTAACGCTCAGGTTCAGATCTCTAATTATCTCAATGATCTTGAAAATTATAGCGATAACTACCTAACAGTATTCTGGATTGACTGCTCGGGCGCGATCGGCTGCGTAGGCGCCGATACGTTAAGCGATTACACCCAGGCGGTAACAATGTCTGACGGGTCTGTTCCAGATCTTACAGCTATCGGTATTACAAACCTAGCTAATACTGTTGAGCTACCTCACACATATGCGGTATCAGGTAAAAGTCCAGAGACTGCTAAGGAAGCTTACATCAATAGTCGAAATCAAATCAATACTTGGAACAGTTTGATTACATTACCAGATTTTACTCGTTTCTTGAATCGTGAACCTGGTGTTGACTGTGGTGTAGTTCTTGATTGCCAGAAAGTATATGAGATCAATCGCGCAATTTATGAAAACGAGGATCTTACTGAAGCCCAGAAGATCAAAATGTATATCACATCTGCTGATTTTCCGCTTAGCGATCACCCAATGTCTGACACAGCTTGGTCAGAAACATTGAAAACACAGTTCAATCTTGATTCAAAAGCTCTGCAGCACTTTCCACAATTTAAGCAGTACGCTGCAGTATGCTTCGCAGTACATAATAATTTTGAAGATAGTAACTTTGGCAGAACTCAGTATAGCTCAGATAGCGACACCACCAAAGTGCAGTACAAAGACGGTGTAGGTAGCTACAAGCAGTATAAACCGCCAGCAATGTACTGCGCAAAGGTAGTTGATGATTATAGACCGTTGCAAGCGATGACTGTTGAGCTTACATTCGGTTGGGCTAGAATCTTCCCTTGGTTTGTAGTAGGTCAAATATATCCTGTAAACCCTGTATCAACAGATACTGCTACTACAATTATTAACAATGTTAAAGAAGCATTGAAGCTGTATTTTGCTCCAGAGAATAGGAAGTTTGGTCAAAAGCCAACGGTCATGGAAGTAGTTACTGTCATTCAATCTGCTGATTCTCGCATTCGATATTTTGATGCAGGGTCACTTAGTAATCCTGTTATCAATTGGGGCTATACATCTTGGCGAAATGGTAAAGTTGTATTCACTAAAGTTGATACTGATGCTTTCAATCCTATATCTTTCGCAAGATATCAAGATGTAGAGAGTGACGGAACATCTGCAACAGCTAACATTCGTATTGCTCCTGAATATCTTATAAAGGATTAAGAGGTGATATCACATGAGAATGCTTGATATACCTGTACCGGAAATATACAAATCGTCATCAGATTTCCGCTTCTTCATGAAGTGGTTCGCTACAGCTCTAGAGAAAACTCAATATGATATTGAGAATTTTCTAGATCTGTATGACCCAGAACGCTGCCCAAAAGATCTGCTCTGGGCACTCGCAGATACAATGGGCTTCAAATATGACGATAGACTTCCTACATCTTTCAATCGTCTTGTATTGCTGTACTTCATGTCGATGATATACAACCGAGGTAGTAGAATGGGCATGATGCTTGCAAGCGAAGTCAACTTAGCTCAGTTGAAGATCCTGATGCTTGCTCAAGGGTATACAGACGAAAATGGTGAAGTACATGAAGCTGAACCAATTCTATATGATAGACTTGAAGATACTTCAGTACCTGCAAATTCAGTATTTGTTTCATCTAATGTAGCCGAAGGGTACATAGATGTAGTCTATTTCTCAACAAAGAAGCCGCTTGATGCGTGTATTGAATATGTACGCCCTGTAGGTATGTATGTGTTTCAAAATGCAGGTGTGCGATTCGACAGCAGAACCAAGATTTCTGTTGATCCAAGACTCACGAATGATTCTGATAGAGCGCTTGACTACAGCCCGACATTTGTTGGTCATTATCGCAGAAGTGATTATGCTTCATTACAACCTGTGAAGCTTGTAGATGATCCATTACATCCTGGTAACAAGATCCAAGAGCCTACCACTAAGCGACAAAATGTTTGGTACCGCAACAGTAAGGTAGAAGGGCAAATACCTACAGAGGAGTATGCAGGCTGGAGATCTTTGTACTCACTTCAGCTTTCAAATAATGAACAGATCGTCAAAGCACTCATTGATCCTATATTCTCATTGGGTCATTCACCATTTGAAGGAGCTCCTGCAACTGTACCAGACGATTACCTCAACACTCCAGATACGCCTGAGTATAACCTTAGATATGACATTACAACAGATGAGCAGCACACTCGTAAGCCCACAGCTAATGAGTACGCATTCTCTGTCATTGATAAAGATAGAAGTCCTAGAGAGCTAAGTAAACCTACTCCTGTTCCTGCTATCAATCCACCAATGGGTAAAGTCGGAGATGCTATATCTAAAGATGAATCTAATTCAGAATATTATCCTAACCCTGCAGATAGTGATGAACCGAATAACGGTTGATAATGAAAGGTTGCTGATAAAGCTGTCAGCAACCTTCTATATTTTGTGATAGTAGGCATATTAAGACGGAGGTGAGTAATGTATGAATCCGAATCCTGATATATGGGGAAGTCCCGAAAGTTGGTTATATTCACCACATACAACTTACGGTTTAACTTCACAGTTGGCGCAGACACTAAATGCTGATCGCCCTAAGATTGCAAATTTTGGTACAGGAACTACAGCTGATTATGAGGGAAGCCTTCTGAGGGCTATTAAGGTATCTCAAAAGATGGTACTTAATGAGTATGTTGATGAAACAGTATGTCCTTGTGGTCAAGATGCTAAAGTCAGCCCGTTTGCGAAAGTAGCAATTTTTAATGAAAATGATGATTTGTCTACAACACCTCGGGTGGTTACAATTGCAGATACTATCAATTGGTTCTTTGCCGATAGAGCTGCAAGTACACCCGATAATAGTGCTTTCACTTACATGAAGCAATATACAAAATCTGGGAGTACAAGTGAAGGTTTGAAGTTTCAGCAATTTGCACCTAAAGCAAATAGCCCAGCTAATAGTACAAATGTAGATATGCAATTATGTCCGTATACATACTATGGATTACGTTCATTATTTTTATCGATAGAAGTACATTGTATGTCTAAGACCGCTACAAATCCAATATTGAATACCAATTGGCGTACTCTTAGAGCATGGGAGACACAGTACGCAGAAACGGAAGATATAATAGGTCTGCGTTTGTATGTACGCACTTGTCAAGCAATTGATCCTGCTACTCATGCATTGACTTACAGTAATGATAAGGCGATATCATATGGTCAGCAATCATTTCTATGTATAACTAATCCATATGATATAGTCAATGATGGGGCTGTTACGCCTACACAATTATTGTCTCGATTCAATAGTGGACAACGAAGCATATACATATTTGATAGAACTGATACAATATATGCTTGGGATCATGGAGCTGATGGTCGTACTAACAGAGCAATACTGCCATGTTGGGATTATTTTGACGGACAAACTGTTCATACTTGGTGGGGCATTACAAGTGATCCAGAAAGATACTATTTCTATAGAATACCATACACTGAAAGCAATTATAGTAAGATAATGTCAATAGCCGCTCTGTTCGGTTGCTTTTTTACGGACCGTAATGTTTATTCATTTGATTATGATATGCTTAGTGAGTATGTCTATTTACCTATCATAGATAGTGACGGAATAGCTCATGGTCAGTATACTAATGGGGCTGATAATGCTAATAACCCACTGTATTCTAAGAGAAGCATTAGAGATATGAACTATGATCCATATGCTAAACATTATGGAACATATTGTAAAGTCTGCGGTTATGGTGGTGAATATAAGTCTATCTGTCCAAGATGTCATGCAACAGGGGATAATCTGTTGAATATCCCCGCAATGACACAAGGCCCTATGTGGAAACTTGATCCTGACGATCCTGAATACGGAAGCCTATATGCTATAGATGTTGAAAGAGATCAAACAACAGGGTTCACAAACCCTAATCTTCACAGACGAGTTTCAGATGCATTAGAAGAACTACCTAATGGATACTTACACCTTCCTGGTACGCATGAAACAATTGATTACCCAGATAGTGAATACTGCTCAGTTAAGAATTTCGACACAGACATAATACTTGATGTGCCAACAATTACAAAATACAATGGATCGCAAAAATACATTGAAATGTCCGAAGTCTTTGTAGAAAAAGGATATACAACCATAGGAACAGGTTGTTTCACAGATACAGATGTAGTTTATGTTGAGATACCCGAAGGTATTACTACTATTGAGTGAGGTGAGAGTATGCTAACTTATGAAGTTTCTACTTGGCAGCATTTAGTTAATATAGCAACACAAAGTCAAGCTGATGCATTCCGTGATAGCGTTACAATGAAACTTACAGCGGACATAGACTGCAATGGCGAAATACCCGAAGGTGTTGAAACAGTGCTGTATTTTAAGGTGAGTGGTTCGGGTTCGACTATAACTATAGATGGTGACTATGAAGAAGATGGTGTACATAAACGTCATATTATCCGTAATCTTCGTACTCATATTGTAACTCCTGTGCAGATATTCAATACAAATCAAAATTCATTCATATTACGAAATATAGATTTTAAGAATCTTATATTGGATAATCTATTAGTTGGTGGCGGTAACAATGGTCCTACGATTATTTCAAATTGTAGGTTTATTGGTAGACGGTCAGTAGTAGTATTCAAAGGTAGCAATGGCGGTATTCGTCTTACATCATGTTTCTTCAATCTTCCGTATGAATCAGATGCCCCAACTAATGCTAAGATACCGCTTGCAAGTGTTCCAAGTTCTGGAACTACAAAAACAGCTAATTTCTGTTGGTTCAGAGAAAAATATAGTGGTTGGATTCCATCTACAAGCTACCCTATGACTTCTTTCGGAAATCTTATACTTAGTGGGTGTTATGCTGACGGAGAAGTTGTATGCGGAGAGAGCTGTGTCTTTACAGCTCAGTACGCAACTGATAGCATAATCCAAAATGCTATGAATGTTGATATAAAAACACAAGCTGCTACAGGTGCAACTATAGCTGTAAGCGCACCTAAAGGTATATGGAAGAATGATATACAATCTGCAAGTGGGGCAAGTGAAACATATGCCTATACTAATGTTAATGAAGCTTATGCTATCCCAGAATCCCCTGCTGATATGAAGAACGCACAAGAACTTTGGGCTGATGGATTTGATATTGTTCATTAAGGTAGGTGATAGTTCATGATTACAGTAGATGTGAGTACATGGACGGAACTTGTGGAAGCTTTCAATAATGGCGGAACAAAGTATACTGATGATGTTACTATAAAACTTATATCGGATATAGACTGTAATGCCGAAATACCTGAAGGTGTTGAAGCAACAATATCCCCTAATACTGGTAACTACTATTTCATTCTTGATGGCGGATATGGGGATAATCAAAATCATGTTATTCGTAATCTGCGCACTCATGTTGTGTCTCCTGTTGGTATATTCCGTGCTACTTCGTATGGCTTAACATTGAAAAATATTGATTTCATAAATTTAATATTAGATAGCCAGTTGCTTACTATAGGAGGGAATAGCAGTACTGTAGCTTGCACATTTAATAACTGCCGATTTGTTGGCAGAAGAACTTATAATCTGTGGGATAATATATATAAGACAACCGCAGGCATAAAAACCACGGGTGTTGGCGTAAAACTTTATTCTTGCTTCTTTAATATCCCATATATTAAATCTCCATATGTAGCGGCTGATGTACCATTGGAACGTAATGATGCCACAGGTAGTTATCTTAAATATAATTCTTATGCATATTTCTGTAGATTTGTTGAATCCCATAATGCTGACACAGGTATTATTTCGTGCGACAATTTAAAATTGTCTGGTTGTTATGTGCAGGGTGAATTAACATCAAGTTCTCCTATCACTATAATTTCTCAGTATGAGTATGATAGTGCAGTACAGAATGTTGTGAACCTTACATTAAAGACCACAGAAGAACAAGGCACTATAGTAGTAGTCAACGCACCAAAAGGAATATGGAAAGATGCTATATATTCTACAGATAGTACAATTCTTACACCATATCAGTATACTAATACTAATCCTTTAGCTATACCAGAATCGCCAACGGACATGATGAATGCGTCTGAATTATATTCTGACGGATTTGATGTACAGCGACCTAATCTTAATTCGGTAGGTGGTAATAATGGTTGAGGTCATTCTTAATCTTGGTTCGTTAGAGCAAGGAACGCTTAGTGAAACAGGTACGGAATCCAGTGCCGATGACCAAGTTAGGTCATATGCTTATGTTGCAAATGATTATTCGTTCTTCAAAGGTGTCGCTGATATTCGAGCAGCTGTCTTAAAGCCAGTAGAAGGAAGTATGGAAGGAATACCCAAAAGTTCTCCGTCAACTTATGACGCAGTACCTGGTGTTCCAAGTCAATATACCGCAACAAATGGCGAACTTAACAACCCTAACTATAAGATAGTATACTATTGGTGGCATAGTGGTTCTGAAGCTGATCATAATTATAAAAGAGGTTGCGTAACTCTTAAAATTCCTATATATAATTATTCCGGAAAACCCCATGCTTATGGATTTAGAGATATATCTTCATCCGCTTACGCCAGTTTTAATATTGCTTATGATTCTGTTGACGTAATTGGTAATAGTATAACATATACAAGCGATGGTGAGACTATTACTAAATCTATCACCCAACTTTTAAGTGCTTCGTCAGACAATTATTATGGCGAAGAAAGAGGTGTTAGAGATTCTGGGGATAAGCCTTGTGACGTAGCTTATCTCGGTTATGATAGCAGGAATCGTGTGAGATACAGTAAACGTTGGGTACAATCACGCGAAGATAACATTATAGACTTTAGCGAAGGATTAGCCATAGCCAAATGGAAATTTGTGCTTAAAGTAGAAGGTGTATCTTCGTTAAGTCCGGAACATATTCTCAATGACCATAAAAAGTTCACACTTCAAATGGATTCATGGGAAATGTTACAAGACCACAGCCTTATTAATTCAGGAATGTGTCATGAAATAGATAGTGCATTATTTGTAGCCCCGTTTCCTGCTTCTTTTTGGAGACTCAATTCGGTTGATATACCTACGCTTAATAGTGAACATTGGTCCCCTTTACTTGAACCTGATGACGATTTTCTGTTTACAGAACCTTATCCAACAAGTTTTTGGTTTGTTGACGAAGTACCAGAAGTATCATTTTTTAAATTGCCTGAATCTGATGACGGACCAACATTCCAATATCCCTATCCTGCTTCACTATGGTGGTATGACGAAGTTGTTGACAGAGTAAGGAATATAATGATTCCTGATGAATTATTTGCTGATCCGACAGGCGGAGCTTTCTATCATGCTGAAAACTTAGAGTATGTTAAGATACCAAGAAGTGTTACATCAATAGGTCAAACTGCTTTTGAGGGTACACAAGTAAAAGAAGTATGTATATCAAGAACTTGCAAATATTCTAAATCGTCATTCCCGAAAGATTGTAAAGTAATCTTCTACGAAGATATGTATGACGAGAATTATAGAATAGTAGTCTCAGGTAAGCATTCTTACCGATATATTGAGACTGTTGCTCATTCTGAGGATTCTACTACTGATGAGATTCCATAATTATATTGAGAGGTGATGTTGTATGATTACATTTGAAGTTTCTACTTGGGCACAAATTGTTAATATAGCAACACAAAGTCAAGCCGATGCATTTACTGATGATGTTACAATAAAACTCATTGCTGATATTGATTGTAATGATTCAATTCCAGAGGGTGTGGCGTCTACATTAAATTTTAAATTTCTAAAAAATGCATCTATGTCTATAACTATTGATGGAGGTTATGATGACGTATACACTAACCGCCATGTGATTAGAAATTTAAGAACTCATATTCTAAACCCTGTCTATATATTTAGAGGTACAAATGCCAGTACTGGAAGTTCCGCAACCTGTCACTTCACTCTAAGAAATATAGATTTCATTAATCTTATACTGGATAAAGAATTGCTATTTTTAAGTTATGTGTGGGATCCAATCGATATAGTTAATTGTAGATTTGCAGGTGAGCGTTCTTGTAGTGTGTTTGCTGGATACTTTAATAATAATTACACCCACAATATAATACGAAGTTATTTCAATATGGAGTATTCAGACATATCTCCTACTCTCAATAAACTGTTGATTTTTAGAGCTAGCGGAGGTACTGCTACGCTTAGTAGTTTGAAGATGGCTTTTTGCCGCATTGTTGAATCGTATAATGGCTGGCAACCTGATGACACAAAGCATTGTACATCTTTTGGTAATGCTATTTTGAGTGGGTGTCGCATCAGTGGTGAGATAGTGGGTGGTAGTGTTTTAACTTTAACCACAAAGTACGACCAAGATAGTAGCGTTCAAAATGTCATTGATGCAGATTTAAAAACAACAGCAGAGCAGGGCACTACAATCACTGTTAATGCACCAGAAGGAGTATGGCGTAATGATATACATTCTACTGATGCCAGTATCACTACTACTTATGCATATACAAATACCAATCAATCTGCGTTGCCAGAAACACCATCGGACATGGTTAATACCAGGAAACTTCGTGATGACGGTTTTGATGTAGTAGTTTAAGGTAGGGAGTTCAATGACTGATAAGACTATTTATATAAGAGAGTCTAATCTTGAAAAAGGCTCATATGATGAAACTGGTACGAAGATAACAACTAATCAGTATGTTCGCACTGTAAGTAAAGTAAGTAGTGATGTAGCTTTTTTAAGAGGTGAATTGAATTTTCAAGCATTGCGTAATACGTCAATAGTAGGTAGTTTCGATGGCACAACTGGTTGGACGTATAATGCAAAAAGTTGCTCACAACTTGAGGGTTATACAGCTAATGCAAATTATAAGATTGAATATTATTGGGTTTATTCTTATGAAAGCGATGCCAGTACTGGACAGACTCGTAGATTTTTTGTCGGTTCATTCTTTATTAGGACACCAAAAATAGGTGGCAATAAACAAGATGAACCTCCCTACTTTTCAAGCAGAATGTGTCGGCAAAGTTCAGCATGGGCTGATGCTATTCGTGGTACTTATATTTTTGATATAGATTTAGCTGGGCTAACAATAAGTTATTATAACAGTGGTCAATCCGGTACGATAACAACACTGTCTCTTATAGAATATGTACAACCTTGGTTCGATGCTGATGAAACCGAATATTCTTTTACAATTGAACCACGAGGGGAACGAGATTCTGAGTTCGTAGATACCAAAGTTGCTTTGTTAGGATATTGTAGGTCAATTTTGGTATACAGTAAACGGTGGAAGTATAGTAATGGGACATACTTGGATTTTCTCCAAGACGCACCGATAGACCACTTTCATATGGTTTTTGAAATTCCTGAAGTTACAAATCCTGCGGTAAATGAAATCATACAACCAAATATCAGATTAGAGACAGATGCTTGGTATCTGAATAGAGATGATGAACTTGATAATACAGATTTACCAGAATCGACAGGTGATGAAAATTTTGTTGCTCCATATCCTGCTTCAATATGGTATTTAGATGTAGATAATACATTAGAGAATAAGCTACTTCCTGAAAGTACAGCAGCTAAATTTGTATACCCGTATCCTGCTTCATTATGGTATTTAGATGATAATGATCTGATACTTCTAAATGTATTCTTGCCAGATGAAGTAATAATACCTCCCGAACATGAAGGGGGAGCATTCTACAATGCTGAAAATCTTGAATACGTCAAGATACCAAGGACAGTAACATCAATAGGTGTTGAATCTTTCCAAGGTACAAACTTAAAGAAAGTTTGCATATCCAGAAATTGTAAATATTACAAAACATCATTTCCAGATGATTGTGAAGTCATATTCTATGAAGATATGTATGATGAAAACTACAGGATAGTAGTATCTGGAAAACATTCATATAGATACACAGAAACAGTAACTCATTCAGAGGATTCTGTTTCACAAGAAACTCCATAAAGGTAGGTGATACATTTGAATATACAATGTGATGAAGACAATAGAGTATATCAGAATGTTACCTTCCGAGTAATTGACAAAGGTACAGGTAAGTGTGTACAAGAGGTAGTCGGGCATAATCAAGCTACCAATACAATGCTTACTGGTATTGCTTATTATCTCGCAGGTAACGGTGTACTAAATCAAGGTGAAGCAATGCTTGCTGATTATGTGCCTAGATACATTTCTTTAGGTACTATGGGCCTTGTTAATCAAGACGAAGACTCTCAAGGTCTTCCTGCTGGTCTTCCTGAGAATGCTCAAGATTACATGAATCAAACACCTGGTTATGGTGCTGACGGATACAAAGTATCTGAAGGTACATATAATAATGGTCGTGAGTATCTAGGCCTTGGTCCGCAGTTCGCAGATAGGCCTGATGCTGAGAAAACAATCAATTGCGAGCTCATTTCTCCTTCAGCTCCTCGTGTAGCTATTCAGTACAGGTCTGTTACTAACGAAGATGATGCAGAAGTGCCGAAGACTCTTGATGTAGTATTCTCAGCGATGATTTCTACAGGAGCTCTTGCTCAGTTCAGAGAGCCAGGTAAAGATTATATCTTCATAACAGAAGCAGGTCTATGGAGCCAGAAAACTTGGTCTGGTTCAGACAGTAACGGCTTACTTGCTGGCTATAGAATAGTTCCACCTAACTCTAAGAATTGGGATATGACTGATCCAGCTAACGTGGACATCCTCAAGCATCAGATACTTCGTGTCGGTGTTAACCAGGTCGTACAAGTAGTCTGGAAAATACAGCTTGGCGCACTCAAGCAGCTTACATCTATAAGTACAGATGGTACAATTGTAACCAAGGATACAAAGGTGACACTAGATAAACAGCAAGCCCTTGCATACCCGTCAGCTTTACTACCACTTACAGCTACTGTAATCCCTCCAGAAGATGCACCGCCCGGTGAGCAGATACTCCTTACTTGGGCTACATCTGATCCTAATGTAGCTACAGTAGAAGCTGATGATGCTACCACCCTTACAGCTACTGTAAGTTTTCATGGTGCTGGATCCGCAGCAATTACAGCAACAGCCAATGATGGTAGCGAAGCTTCAGCTGTATGTAATGTTATCAGTGAGATAAATATTGTCGATGCATTTCACCCAGATCCGCTAAGTTCTGCAGGTGTGAATGTCAGCAATAATGTTTATCAAGCTGCTCAAAGCTTTATCAAAGCTAATGCAGTTCATATCGGCAACAGTTGGGATCTAGCTACTAGCCCTTCGTCAAGCACAACAAGATTTGAGAAAACTGGTACAGACCCAGAGATCAATGTTTACTGCCTTGCAGATCAACTTGCTATTAAAATGCATGGGTACGGATACATAGATGCGGGAGCTATCAATCTCAAGGGTTCAGTTAGTACTCAAGTAGATCTAACAGATACAGATCACCTTACAGATACTAGCGAGGGTACAATTTCTGCAGAGGCTGAGTATCCTGCACCTATTGCAATCTCTTATGATTACGGCACTAATGATGTAGGTAGTGTACCAGATGCGACAATCATTATATCTAAAACAGAGGTGCTTGTCATTACAGCTGATGATCCGCTAGGGACAAGTCATCCTTACACAACAACATTACCAAATGGTGTTACAGTTTCTGGTTACATTCAATATAGAGCTGCTTCAGCTTCAACCGCATATGGTAAATATGGTGTACTGAATATAAATGCAATGAGCAGCGAATCTGTAAAATGCTATATCTATCAAGGTACATATGCTTTCAAAGCAATACAGCTTCGCGGTGATAATGTAGAGTTTGTATTCATGCAAGCAACACCTACAAACCGAACAGTATTCTGCTGCGCTTCGTCATTCCGTCTTCCTGCTGCTGCTAAGATCAAATGTGATGCAGCAACTTCTGCATACAACTTCAGCGTAATATTCCATACGGACGATTGCTACGACTCATTAGGTGGTCAGACACAGCCGATGTATATCCATGCGCCTAATGGTGAAGTATACATAGATAATTCCGGAACTAATACAGAAGCTTCGCATGTATTCTGTAGAGATCTACGGTTAGCTGCCAGTGCAACCTTCTGGCCGACATAAGAGAGGTGATAACTTATGAAAAGTGGAATTCTTCTTACATCAGCAGCATTATTAGATTTTCTGTCGCAGATAGATGAGCTCAGCGAGCAAGAAATATCTGTTTCAGAATCTGATAGCAATATTTCAGTGCAAATAGGTCAATCCTTATATAATATTGACGGTACTGTAGAAGAGGTTACAGCTCCAGATTATGTTGTATCTGATGTCGAAGACATATGCGATGATGCATACAGCAATCTGATAGATGCTGGGGCTGCTGAGGACATTGAGTCTTCAACTACAGTCACTGGCGGTATCGTCAAAGAATTAGCAAAAACACTACTTGTGGGCGGACTTGTTCGCTTCACATCAAAATTACTAAGGAAGTGAAAGTAATATGGCAAATGTAGAAAAGGTCAAGAAATCTGTAAATGCACTTGCTATGCCAGTATTGGGCACATTTGAAGGTGAATGCCTCAACCCGAAGATAACTAACAATAATGGTATGGACATTACTGATGAGGTAATGACTGGTGTGCTCAATTCAGATGACTACGCAAGAGGCATTGAATACGGCTGGTTTATCGGCTTCTTAGGTCACCCAGAAGACCCTAACTGTATGGATTTCAGAAACGGCTGTATTGTGATGCGCGAAATGCACTATGGTGACGATGGCAAGATGTACGGTACTTGGGATCTACTTGATACTCCTGTAGGCCAAGTAGTTAAAACTTACATTGATGCAGGTGTTAAATTTGGTATTTCAATCAGAGGCGCAGGAGACCTCATTGGCTCCGAAGTGCAAGCAGACACATTTGTATTCAGAGGATTTGATCTTGTATCCTTCCCTGCATACAATGATTCAATTCCTGAATTCACAGCTATTGCAGCTTCAACAGATCTAGCTACTCAGAAAAAATACAAAGCAATCTGCGCAGCTATTCGCTCTAATCTGCAAGCTATTACAAGTGCAACAACACTTGCAGCTTTGAAGGATCAGCTTCCTGCACAAGCTGAAGAGCGCAAGTTGATTGAAGCTCGTATTGCTGAGATTCAAGGTGAATCTGTTACTGCCGCAACAGATATCTCTGAACAGAGGGTTGTAGCTATGACAGACCTTTATCTCAACACATTAGCTGATAATTCAAAGCTTGCATCAGATCTTGATGCTACAAAATTGAAGCTCACAAAAGTAGAGAGCGCATCTAGAAGAAAACTCGATGCAGTTAAGCGCATAGTAGCTGCACAGCAGAGAGATATTAATACATATATTAAATCTTCTACAGCAACTACTGAGAAGCTTGAAAAGCAATGCAGAAATCTTAGACAGCAGTATGTCACAGCTTCTACAGAAGTGAAAAATCTGGAAAAGTCAAACCTTATATATCAACAAGACCTCGAAGCAGCCAATGCAAAGAATGCACGCAGCGAGAAACTCATTTCCAGTCTCAGGGCTAGGAACCAGAAAACCGTTCTGGCAAGTAGTCAGCTTGAGAAGAAAGCATCAAACCTTGATGAAGACAGATCAAAATTGAGAAAAGAAAAAGAGCTTGCTGAAGCACGTCTTGCTGAATTCCAGAATGCATATGCATCATTATATGCATCTATGATGGGTTCAGAAGGTCAAGTTGCAATTACTGCTAGTATGTCAGTTTCAGACGTACGCAACGCTGTTGCAGGTGCTACAAATACATCTTCAATAGCTGCATATCCTGATACCGATTTCGAGGAAGACGTCGACTACACTGATGAATTTGCATCAGATTTTGACGACACAGAATCTTTTACAACTCTATAATGAAGGAGAGATATACATGATTAAGCGCACATCACGCAGACCTGCTCAGACTGCTGCTCCTGCACGTCAGTCAATCACAGCTGGTACTTCTATCACAGCTGCTGCAAAGAAGAGAGCTCAGAATAAGCCTGCTATTCTTGCTAACACACGCATGAAGGGTCTTACTCCTGCTCAGCAGCAGTTTGCTCGTCAGCTTCAGATAAACGGTAGAAAGCATTCAAAGATCATGGGTGCAACCAATACAACAAATATTGCTGCACGTCCTGACTTCCTTGAGCTGCTTCCTCTGTTCGTTCAGAAGCTCATCATCACTGATCTTTATGGTTCAGTTGCAATGAACTCCAGAACTCAGATGGTTCCTTACTTCAAGGTAACAACTGAGAATACAAAGGGTGAGACAGAGAAGAATACAATCCTCTCTAGCCCATTTGTAAATCGTCAGGGTATTGACCCTAACTACGCAACAAAGTACATCAAGAACGAGCTTGTTGCTTCAACCGGCACAGTTACTTCTGGTACTCTTGTTTATGTTCCTGTACTTCCTAACAGCGTTACAGTTACTGCTACAGTATCTGGCGTTGCTACAAAGTATGTTGATAACGGCGCTGGCGCACTTGTTAACGCAGGTGGCAGCTCAGTAGGTACTATCGACTACGCAACAGGTGCAATCACATTCCCAAGCACATCACTCAGCACAAATGACACTGTTACAGCTACTTACGAGTACGACAATGAGACAGTTGGTCCTGACACAAACGGCGAGTATGGTGCAAGAATGGGCAAGCTGATCCTTCAGCTTGATGAGTTCAACCTCGTTGCTGAGGCATTCGAGCTTGCAAGCTACTGGTCTGTATACAGCGCATTTGCTGCACAGCAGGAGTGGGGCAGCTCTATCGCTGATATGGCTAAGGAAGCTGCATTCGGCGAGCTTACAGCTGAAATCAACTCTGCTGGCTTCAAGAAGCTCAAGCAGGCTGCAACATACAACACAGCTTACAACTTCAATGTAGCTCCTGTACTTCAGGGCTCAGTAGTTCCTTCTGATTACCTCAATATGTTCAAGCTTAAGCTTCAGCAAGCAGCTGCTGGTGTTTACCAGGCAACACGTCTTGCAAGACCTAACAGACTTTCAGTTGGTACAAATGTTGCAACATACATCGGCATGATCAACAGCTTCAAGGCTGCATCAGTTGAGGATACAGTTGGACCATACAAGGTAGGTACACTTGACCAGTTCGAGATCTACTGCGATCCTAACTATGATCCTAATGAGTGGGTAATGTCCTGCAAGAGCAACGACATCAGAAAGAACTCTGCTCTCTTCGGCGAGTATATGCCTTTCACTTCCACACAGGCTGTTGGTCTGGCAAATATGTCAGTACAGGAAGGCTACTGCTCAATGCTTGCAATGAACGTAGTAAACCCACAGACAGTCGTAGGCGGCAAGATCGTCGGCACATTCTAATCCGAATTTCGGATAACTTAATTTCGCAATTAACTGCATAGAAATCACACAGCCCTTACCGTCAGGTGAGGGCTTTCTCATTGTATGAATCGTCATACATTGTGAAAGGAACAGAGATCGCAGAAGTAAACCTATAATATAGATGTGATAGGTAGGACGTGAGAAACCCTGCCAATGCAGTTCTTTTGCATATATGAACGCTTCGGCAGCAGAGCTGTATGAAGCAACTAACAAGAAATCTACACATAGGAGGGACAATGTATGTCATACAGTGTTACTATTGTTTACAACGGACCTAAGGTAGACACACTGCCTGTAGTAAATCCGATTTGTCGTGTATTCACACCTCAGAATTGCTACGCTGATACAGCTGCATACGCAGGTACAGTATACGACACAAACGTAGACGGTTTCGGCACAATTGATCTCATGGAGCCTTATGCTACTACAAGCTTCCCATTCCCTGTACCGCTTGCTCAGTTCAAGTGTGCACTTATTGCTGACGACAATACAGCTGAGTTCACAGTTGATACTTACATGGAAGCATTCTACTATACAGAGGCTGGCAAGGCACTCGCAGATCAAGGCTTCACTGTTACAGTTGACGAGAACGAGGGCTAATAACTAGCCGTCGGCAAATGATATCAAGGCAAGGGAGTTGAGTACTTTATGACAATGGCAGAATATGTTCAGCAAGTGTCCTTCATACTCGGACTCCCTGCTTCTGATAATGTAGAAGGCATCGATATTCAGCAGGGTGTTACACTTGCATTTCAAGAGCTGAAAGCATACATGAAGACACCTGTTGATAAAACAGTTCCATATCAATCAAGAATAGATCTTGTTGCTAATGACATACACACGAAACGAGTGTTGTATGTATTTGCAGCGAAGCCTAGACTTGGTCTTACAATGAGCTCTATTGAAAGTGGTAATGTTTTTCAAATCGCAGCAGCTGTTAACACATACAGCCCATACGGTCAAGCAAACATTATCAATATAGATCCGATAATGAGAGAGCTCGCACTGTCACAAGTACGAAATACTCTTGGCACAGATCTCCAATGGGTTCATGATACTCAGAATCAAGTAGTTTACGTTGCTAACAAAGATCCGGTACCCGTATTTGTAACAATTCGTTACTACCCATTATACAACGATGTATCTGAAATAGTTAGTGACGTATGGATAGACTACTTAAGACGGCTTTCTGTTGCATACTGCAAATTAGCTCTCGGGCGTGTTCGCAGTAAGTATAAAGTAAGCGACTCAAACATGGAACTAGATGGCGAAATTCTACTCAATGAAGCAAATCAAGAGTTCGCAGATATTCGTGCTGAACTTAAGATAAAGAAAAGCAAACTTGTGGTGGTTCAGTAACTATCACAAAATTCTATATAAGGAGGAACACGCTGATGAAAATCCAGACTAGAAGAACTACAAAGGCTATCAAGGCTGATGACGAGATCGATGAGATCGTTGACGATGTTGATACTGCTGTAGAGGAAGAGGCTGATCTTCTTTTCGAGAGCGAAGATGTTGCTGAGCTGCTTGCAGAGGTAACAGGCGAAGCTGTTGATATGGAAGTTACAGACGACGCAGTTGTCTTCACAGTTGGCGATGAAGAGTTTGAGATTACACCTGAGGGCGACGAGGAGAGCCTCGAAGCTTGCACAAAGACAAGCAAGAAGCCAGTTCAGGCTGCTACAAAGACAAGATCAGCTCGTACACGTAGAGGTGCTGTAAAGGCTTCTACACAGACAGCTGGTAAGGTTATCAGAAAGCTGCCTCGCACAAAGTAAGGTTGTTACTTTCAAGTTTCCTTTAATAAGGTGACCCTGGCGAAAGTCGGGGTCATCTCTGTATATGGAGGTGTTAAAATGGAAAAGATAGAAGCTGGTGCAGTCACTACTGTAGTGAATCTTATTAAGAAGCTTTCTAGCGCGTTTCTCAAAGTGCTGAATAGTTTCATTGATGCAGGCGTTGAGATTGTGTCGCAAGATGTAACAAAGGATGGCGGAGCTCATGTGGTCATGAAATATAATAATCAGAAAGCTGAAGTTACGCTCACTCCTGTAGAGGGTAAGAAAGGTGTTTTTAATCTGCTTATCATTGCTCCTGATGGACAAGATCTCAATGTCGAAAATGTCAAAGAAGCTGATATTGAAAAAACAGTTAAGCGAAATCTTGACAGCTACTTCAAGCTCAAACAGAAACTTGGCGGAAGTAAGCAGTTATTAGCAACGCTTCAGAAGATCGAAACCGCTTCGGGCTATGATATTCGACTTAGAAAGATAGTTGCAAATTATGACCCAGAAGCAGTGCTCAAAGTACTTGACGAGTGCATCGCTGATGACGGTCTCTGCAATGCAATCACACAAGAGCCGATGACTCTGCTTATTGCAGAAGACGGAGACGATTATACAATAGATGATGTGACTACTTCTGCAGCAGAGTGGAGCATGAATCCTTACACAGAGTTAGTTGCATATGCTCAGCGAGTACTGAATGTGATTGCAATGGCGTCAGTTAGATGTAACTGTGCTTCTTGTGACCCAATATTGGCTGCTCTGCAATCTTGCAGATACGGTGTAGAAGCACTTCGTGATATGCTTATGAAACAGTCTCTCAAAGAGTTCAATGAAGTTCCTACATTGTTTGTAACAGAGACTGTGGATTACACACAGATGTCAACAGGAGATCCGCTACAAGACTTGCAGCTTGTTTACACAACAATGCTTCAAAGATTTGTTGAAACTTGTAAGACATATGCTTCAGGATTTGATGATGGTGCATTCATTGTAGCATTTTTTGAGGAGCTTTATCGCTTAGAGTCAACACTAGATTTCGCTAAGTGATTCGTTATAGAACGTGATCAACTCGAATCTTCAGGAGGTGCGTTCTATGAAATATGAGCTTAGTCCTGGTAAAAAGCTTGCAGAATATTTACTTGGTGGTCATGCAATTGTGACCCTAGAATCTACTGCGATGTCTGAAAAAAGTCGGTACATTTCTTATGTTTTTGATAAACTTGAACATGAGAAATCCATACAGGTGTCGCTCACAGGCGCTGCGGGCGGCGCAGCTATATGCAAGGTCTATGGTAGGGCTATTATGCCAATATCACCATACACTTCAAATACACCCGAAATTCGTGGCGTTGCATATATACTTCAAGCTGTATTTCTTGGTAGAGTAGATTCTCGCATACACATTTACCATACAGGTACATGTAGCGTGTGCGGTCGGCAACTACATACACCTAAAGCTTTACTGCGGGGCATGGGACCTAAATGCGCTGCAAAAGCGACTTTCATAGCTTCGCAGTTGATGACACATGTTTGAAGTAGATAAGCTTGTGCTCAAACATCTCGAGCACAGCCCTAATCGATATGCAGAAGTGAAAGCTATTGCAAACAAAGCGAAACAAATTGCAGATATGTATGACGGACAGATGTTTCATTCAGAAGCTATCACATGTGCTATGACTGAACACTTACCGAAGTATGATTACAAACAACTTGATTCCAAATTAGATCTACTAATTAAAGATATGTTCTGCGAAACTGAAGATTCAGATGTAAAATTTGCTGTATATGATTCATTGATGCTAAGCAGAAAGAAGCACTACCTAATATATGTTTATAACAACATAGAAGAATCAGGTCGTCAAGCTCGTGTTCGAGTCTTGACAAATCTTCTGTGGTACAAAGCTTCTGAGTGAGGTGTCAATTTATGAGCACAGTAGTCTTTGAGGAGACAATCATCATCAATCACTCATCATTGATGAAATCACCTGAGTTACATGCTGGTGATTATATTGCATTGGTAAATGCTAAGCTATTCAATGATGCGCTGACACGAAAGCACAAGAAATATCTTACAGGTATGTTCTGCGTTTTCAGCTCAAAGAAGCTGGGCTCTAGAATAAAAGTAACTGACTCACCTACAGGTATTTATGATGTTAATCGACTACTTGGTTGGGTGGATATATCTTCTATCAAAGGAGTGAAAACAAATGGCAGAAATCAAAATTTCAGCTGAAGATAAGAAGGAAGTAATCAAAGCAAAAGCTTTCGGGTATACTGTAGAGCAGATAATGACTGTAACAGGATATTCAAAAGATGATATTGCTGATATCCTCAAAGATGCAGACGAAGCTGTCGCTGCAGTAAAGGAGAGATACGAAAATGGCTAAGACATTCAAAGGTATTGACGTCAGTCAATGGCAGGGAATCATTGACTGGTCAAAAGTTGCTAAGCAAGTTGACTATGCTATTCTGAGAATCGGCTATGGTCGCTCTGCTTCACAAGTTGATAAACAGTTCACACGTAACTACACCGAAGCAACAAAGAATAAGATTCCAGTAGGCGGCTACTGGTACAACTATGCAGAAACCGTTGATGATGCTAAGAACGAAGCTGCAGCTTGCATAAAGGTTCTTGAGAGCAGAAAGTTCGACTATCCAATCTTCTATGATATAGAGGAATCTGCTGTACTGAAGCTTGGAAAGACGAAAGTTTCGGCAATAGCTGAGGCATTCTTGTCTGCTCTTGAGAGTGCAGGTTACAAAGTTGGCATATATTCTATGGCGTCTGCGCTTAACAACAGCATCGGTGTAGCTACACTCAATAAATATGATGTGTGGGTTGCTCATGTAGGTGTAAATGCACCCGCATTCAGCAAGCCTTATACAATGTGGCAGAATACATGGACAGCAAAGATTGACGGTATCGGCGGTAATGTTGATGCAGACATTTGCTACAAAGAGTATGTAACCGCTAAGGAAGATTCAAAGCCTACAGAAAAACCTGCAGCACCTGCAAAGACGGATGCAGATTATAACAAAGCTGCTGAGGATACAATCGCTGGTGTTTACGGCAACGGTGCTGAGAGAACCAAGAAGCTTGAAGCTGCTGGCTTTGATGCAAAGAAGGTGCAAGAACTTGTAAACAAGAAGCTTGCCGAAGTAAAACCTGTAACACCTACACAGCCTGCAGAGACACTTGCTTCTGTAGCGTTAGATGTAATTGCTGGTAAGTACGGCAACGGTGTTGCTAGAATTCAAGCACTTACAGCTAAGGGTTACAATGCTACAAACGTACAGCAAGCTGTTAATGCAATACTTTCAGGTAGATCTGTACCGTGGCTGCCGCTCAAAGGTAAATCCATTGACGAGTTAGCTAAAGAAGTAATCGCAGGTAAATGGGGCAATGGTGACGCTCGCAAACGTGCGCTTGAAGCAGCTGGCTACAACTACGCTCAAGTACAAGCCAGAGTAAACGCTTTACTGAAGTAAGACATAGTCTTTTCCTTTGTGAATTCATTAATATACTCCGTCGGAATAGCGTCGCAACAGCGGCGCTATTTCCGTGTATGCCTATGAATCGTTATTATCTTTGAAACATACATCAAAATAAAATTATTTTGTATTTTCAAGGAGTTGATATCAAATGAAATTCGAGGTCACAGACGTAAAAGGTAACATACTTTTTGTTACTGAATACAAAGAATGCTTACCTACTGACGATGAACTCAAGAGTATGCGTACCGTGAACTATCGCTATCGTGTAGATGGTAAGTTTGTAGATAAGGAGAAGATACTGAAGATAGTAAAGGAGCTGAGAGAATCATGAATATTAATGTAATCCAGAACAATAATGTTTACAACATCTATTTTCAGTATGATCCAAGTATTGTTGCTCTGATGCATAACATACCTGGTGCCGCATTTGATAGAGATTCTAAATCTTGGGTGATTGGCAAAGAGCAGCTTGGCTGGTTTATCAATGAATTCAAAGGTACAAGATTTGAGCCCTGGGTGCATATCTACTCTGATGAAGAGCTCGGACGCAATGAAACCTTTGACGACGTGGCTACTATACCTGATATTGATATCTCAGATATAGATATTCGGGTTGAAAACGGCAGCAAGCTTTATGCACACCAAATTGATTTTTTGAAGTATGCAAAAGACAAGGGCACAAATGGCTATTTACTGGCAGACGAGCCTGGACTTGGAAAGACCTTAGAAATTATCAACATAGCGCTTTACAACAGAAAACGCTATAGTTTCAAGCATTGTTTAGTTATTACTTGTGTGAACTCTGCTAAATTCAACTGGAAAGCAGATATAGAGAAGCACACCAATGGTCAAGAGGTCGGTTACTTGCTAGGTACTACATTATACAAGAGAAAAGGCAAAGGTGAGAAGTATGACCTTACTCCTGAAAACAAGTGTTTGGATCTCATTAATCTGAGAAAATACAAGGGTCAAGGCGATCCGCTACCTTACTTTATCATACTCAATGTTGAGGGGCTCAGGTACAAAGCTGGTGGTATGTATGCTATTGCTGCTCGCATTGCAGATCTGATCAACGAGGGCGAGATAAATATGGTGGTACTCGACGAATGCCATAAAGGTATCAGCCCTACCTCACAGCAGGGTAAGCTCATACTTGAAATAAAGAAAGCTACACAAAAGAAAGCTCAATGGATTCCAATGACTGGTACACCAATTGTGAATAGACCTACTGACTTATTCACACCTCTGAGACTCATTGATGCACACAGTACTAGAAGCTATTATGAATGGTGTAAGCATTTCGCTGTATATGGCGGTCATGACGATAAAGAGGTGCTGGTGTATAAGAATATCAGTCAGCTGAAGAAACTTCTACATGGGCACATGATTCGCAGGCTTGCCGATCAGGTACTTGACTTACCTCCTATCATTCGTATACCTATCTATGTTGAAAATACAGCATATCAGAAGCGATTGTATACTAAGATTGCTAAGGAGCTTGAAGCTAGAGCTGGTGAAATTACAGAGCAGAAAACTAACCCGCTTGTTGAGATGCTTAAACTGAGACAAGTAAATGATGCACCTGAACTTGTAGATCCTGAACTCAAGATAGATAAGTCATACCTCAGTAAAAATGCAAAGCTTGCAGAAATAATTTCATACATTGACGAATTCGTTGCTTCTGGAGAAAAGGTAGTAGTCTTCGCCAAGTATCTGGAACCGTTGAAAACCTTGTATAAATTCATCGCAACAAAGTATAAAACCGCTTGTTTCACTGGCTCAATGTCAGATGCTAAACGTGAGCAGCATAAGAAAGTATTCATGAACGACCCTGAATGCAAGGTACTTATCGGCACGATAGACGCAATGGGCACGTCTCACACTTTCACAGCAGCTCGTGTAGGCATCTTCTTTGAAGAAAGTTGGACAGCGGCAGACCAAGAGCAAGCTGAAAAGCGGCTTCATCGTATCAGTACTAACGGCACTGTAAGGTTCTACACATTCCTTGCAGCTAATACAGTAGATGATAGGGTGCATCGAATTATCTATGAGAAGAAAGCAACATCTGACTACATTGTAGATAACATAGATGTACGGCACAACCCTGAAGCGTTCTTACAGTTGCTTGGAAACTACTAATATATGAAGGAGTGATTCCATGAAGCGATATATCAAGCACAGAGCTGTTACAGCTGCAACTATTCAAGCTGCTGAAGCTGATGACAACGGCGTAGACGATATGATTGATAATATCAGTGAAGATTTCGACTATATTATCAGTGGTATTGAAACACTCAACCGCCGTGGCGGTGACGATTCTAAGCTGGCTATGTCCATTGCTTCAGAGTTCCGTGTTACTCTCAGTGAGTACATAGATCGTGTATGCAATTCCGTATCCGGAGGTGGCAGAGAATGAAAATAACAAGACGTTCAGTTCCTGTTAAAGCAGCTATCAATAAGTTACCTGCTGGTGTCAAGCCTGCCGATACACCTGTAAAAGACTACGCAGAGCAACTTGCATCTGCTGTATGTAAGTCTCTTACAGATAATGGCTACATCTGTGAATACAAATTAAACACAAAATCAATTGTGTTTACAGTAGCTGTTGATACTAATGCAGATATCGACATTAATTTTACACTTCCGCTTTCAGCGATTGTTCCTGAAGCAACAGTATCTGCTGATATGGCTACAGTGGTTGATAAGATCATGAATCTTGCACCACTTACATCTCCTGGTACTGATGTGGATCTTACAGCTGAGGTAACGTCCTCTACTCAGATTCAAGCTTCTGATTATCGTCAGTACGAAGATCCAGAATTACTTGAAAGACAGATCCAAGATATCACTGCTGAGTATGAATCCAGAAAAGCTGCTGGTGAGCTTGACGTAGACGAAGCTTGGTCGTATGAGCAAGAGATTCAGGAGCTTGAAGATCGACTTCGTTTCGCTTATGCAGATGAAGAGTATGACGGTGCTGATATAACAAGCACATCAGTAATGTGTGCAAGCGATTCTGAGCTTAGAAAATATGGTCGTCGTTTCGGCGATGCTCTCATTGAAGACCTCTGGGACGACTACGATATCACAGCTGAGTATAAGCTTACAGACGATTCAATTATCGTTTACGTTTACGCAGATAGATACAAGTCTGCACTACTCACAACAGTAACAAGAGAGCTTCAGGAACTTCTTGATGATTCTGTAGATCTTGGCACTGATGTAGCTAATCTTGCCGCAGAAATCGACATCAAGTGCTTCGGCGAATACAGTGTAGTTGACAGCGCTACTGGTGTTGAAGCCATTGATGACAAAGAACCTGTACTCGGCAGTTACAAAGATGACGAAGCTTATAAGAAGCTTCTTGAGTATGATTACATACTTGATACTTCTGATGACGGTTGTGTGATTAAATTCTCGGATGGCGATCCATATGCTACATTCCGATTCGTGCCAGCTTCTGAAGAAGATGCTGCTGCAGGTCTTGATGAGTGGCTGATATACGCTGACGGAGATTTGATCAACGAACGTCTTGACTACTACCCAACAAACTATGACGAAGCTGTAAAAACAGCTATCAGATATTTCTGGTCACACTATTAATTAAGTGAGGTGTATGATATATGAATATTAAAAGAAGAAAGAAAGCAGTAACTGCTTCAACACGCAGACCTGCAAGACGTAAGGTAATGGCTGCTGATAGTGATTATATCAAGATCGGCAGTAGAATTCTTCCAAGAAACACAGCAGGTATGCGTGACGAAGCAAGCTATGCTGAAGTTTCACGTGAGGGTAAGCGTAGATATGATGCTGAGCAGGAAGAGAAGCGTCTTGCTGCTGAGAAAGCAGCTAAGCTTGAACGAGGCAGAGCTGGCGCTACCGCATTTAACAGAATCCTTGAGGAGCACAAAGGCGAGCCAGATAGATATGGACTCTGGGGTGATCTTTTTGACGAGTTTGTACCTGGTGAAGGTGCTGCTGATACAATGGGCGGTGAAATTATTCGTGCGATAAACCGTGTTATCTACAGATGGGAGAACGACGGTGATAAGTTCAATCAAGGCTATGGCTTAGAAACCTGTGCTTCTGATGCTGCTTTCCTTGCAGAGAATACAGATAGTAAGATTGAGAAGATCATTGCGGGCGCAGCTGAATTGGATCCTGGCGCTCCTGATGAGCTTTATTCTGCTGCTATGGAGAAGCTTGAAGAAGCTGTTATTGAATTCTTAGCTAACAACCCAGAGGTATTTGGCGAGGATTCAATTGATTCTCGTGAATTCGATTCATACCTTATAGATGAGTGGAACGAAATGTCACATTCTCTTGAGTATGAGCCGGATACATCTGGCGAGTATCTTGACAGACTCATAGAGGCTGACTGTGTCAACTACGACGATGTTGATCAGCTACTTTGTGATTGGGCTGAGTATGATATGGGCGGCGAAGTAAATCGTTGGGCACAAGATGCTTGGACAATTACTAACTTGGATATAGACCAGTTTAACGACTGGAACGACAACTTCGAGCGTTGGTGGAACCAGACTCTTGACGAGTGGATGAATGAGTATGAGGATCAGCTTATCGCTTACGAAGAGGGCGAAGAAGACGAAGATGAGTATGACGAGGACGAGGAGGAGTAAGTATGAAGCTCTATAAGAAATCTATGTCAATATCTGCTAGTTGCGGAACCAAGAAAAAGGCTGTAACTGGCGAAGACGAGGTTTATGACATTGTAATGGAAGAAGATTACGGTCCTACTACTGGTCAGCGTACTCTGCATAAAGGGCTAGATCGTGCTTCGGCACGATCTGCAGTCCGTCATTATAACAAGCGCGCTATGCCTAATCAGAGATTCTATGAAGAAACTGAAGAAGAGCGTCTCGGCAGACGTCCAGTTCGTTCTTCTACAAGAGTTACAGCTGCTCAAAGAGACAGCTCTGCAGTAGTTAATAAAGCTCGTGACATATATGCATCCTTGTGTGATTTATATTTTGATATGACACAAGGTGCAAACGCTCCATTTTCTGCAGAAGGCGCACCTGCATATTATCTAGATAAAGCAATCAGCGCAATAGATGACATCTATGCCTTCGGTCTCAGTGAAGAAGATAGAGAAGCAATGTCTGTTGATGGTGCTACTTGCGTCTCCGGCTCAGATTATTTTGATGAAGATGATGAGGAGTACGAAGATGAAAATGAAGGTGCCGCATCTATTGAGATAGACGGCGATGTAGCTCGTGATTTCGGCGCATCTTTACTTCAAGAGCTTGTAGAAGCAAGAGTTGACTGCATCAGCATCTATGATGTAGAAATCGGCAGAAACCTTACAACTTTCTACTATGAGATAGACGATGTCAATAATGACTATACAACGGACGAAGTCAACGACATGATTGAAATTGCTGTTGCAGAAATTATTGGTGATGCCGAAGAAGGTCAGTTTGACTGATAATTAACAATTATGAAGGGATTCAGTACACGTGATCCGCTCATCGGCAAGAAAGCAGAAAAAGTCATAGAAGCTTGGCTGGATCAGCCAGACAGAGGTTGGGACTTCAACAGAATACCAGACCAGATGACCGGTTTCTACGGCAGTAAAAACATATGTGATTTCGACTTATTCATTTCACCAGAACACGTCTACATTGAGAGTAAGGCAACTTATGAAGACAGATTTGAATTCAGTATGCTCACAGCTACTCAATACAACGGTCTTTTGAAGAAGTCTCGAATACCTCATGTGCATGGAATTGTAATAGTAACTTTCGTCACATATAGACGTGTTTTTGCAATACCTATTCAAGAAATTGACAAAGTATTACAATCTGGTAAGAAATCTCTCAATATCAAGAAACTTGAGTCTTGGGGTATTACTTATCAAGAGCTTGAAACTTTGCCTAGCCGAAAAGAGCTATCAGACCTCACCGGTGAGCTTGATCTAAACCTTATCTAATAAAGAGCCTGGAGAATATACAGTCTCCAGGCTCTTTTTACTATACTAACACACAAGAGAGGTGTAAAAAGATCATGCTTACAGTAAGTTCAGTAATACACAAAGAATGGCTTGAAGACAAGGTATCTCTTGATTACTATGAGTTCTTCGCTGATGAAGATAGTGATCTTCCTACAGGTGGTGAATACACACCTGATGAACCTACAGATATTACATACAAGATAGCTCAAGGATCAATGGGCTATGTTATTTCTACAAGTACCATGTATCTTCTCAGTTCCGAAGGTTTCTGGGTTGAGCAAGACTCCTCTGGTGGTGGAGGAGGTGGCTTCACCCCTACAACTGAGCAGCTTGCCGCAATGAACAGCGGTATTACTGCCGAAGATGTTACACAGATCGAAACAAATAAAAACAATATCACATCATTACAGGAACAAGTTGGATATGCTATCTCAGAACTTGAGGGGGTGCTGTAATTGCCTGATACATTAAAACAAGTTGTTGACCGTGTTAAAGCAGCTAAAACAGCTATCGGTAGCGCTATCACAGCTAAAGGTGGTACTGTTGGAGCCAATGACGGACTTGAAGAATTTGCTGCGGACATTGCTACAATTCCGAGTGGCGGTAGTTCATCAGGTAATGATGTTATATTCTACGACTATGATGGTTCTGTTGTAGCTTCTTATTCAGCAACCGATTTTGCTAATCTGTCTGCTATGCCTGCAAATCCTACACATGAAGGACTTACAGCACAGGGCTGGAACTGGTCTTTGAGTGATGCTAAGGCTTATGTTGCAGCTAATGGTAAACTCAATATCGGTCAGATGTATATAACTTCTGATGGAAAGACGAGATTCTATTTTGTAATTCCTAAATATAATCTTACTCTTAATTTATATCTTTATCTCGATTCTGATACAGAGTTAGATGTTGATTGGGGTGATAATTCCGAGCACACTACTTGGACAAGTAATGATGGTGCTGAATATAAGGAACATGAATATTCGGATGGTGGCAGATATGTGGTAGCTATCACAGTACTTCGTGGAGGATTCTATTCTTATAGTCCTGATGGTTACTATTTGGGTATTCTTAAAAGAGCTGAATATGGTAATGGTGTTACAAGTATTGAAAGTAAAACTTTCTACGATTGCTCTGCATTATCATCAGTAACAATTCCAAATAGTGTAGAAAGTATTGGAGAGAATGCTTTCTACCAATGCAAAGCATTATCATCAATAACTATTCCAAATGGTGTAACAAGTATTGGAGAGAATGCTTTCGCCTATTGTTATGCATTATCATCAGTAACTATTCCAAATAGTGTAGAAAGTATTAGCGGTAGTGCTTTCTACGATTGTTATGCATTGTCATCAATAACTATTTCAAGTAGTGTTACAAGTATTGGAGAGAACGTGTTCGAGCAATGCGGTTTAACATCAATAACTATTCCTAATGGTGTTACAAGTATTGGAAGTCAAGCTTTTTACTATTGCTCTGCATTGTCATCAATAACTATTCCAAATAGTGTAACAAGTATTGGAGGGTATGCTTTCTACGATTGTTATGCATTATCATCAATAACCTTTGAATCCACAACCCCACCTGACTTATATGGAGAATTAGGAATAGATAAAACTTGTACTATCAGAGTACCACAAGGTTCATTATCAGCATACACATCAGCAGAAAACTACCCTGATCCATCAGAATATATTTACGAAGAATATTAATCGAATAAACGGTAAATTGAAAGAGTAAAAAGCGGAACGTCGGAAAACCGTGTGGGGGATAACAACCAATATGAAAGAACGGTTGACTTACGCCGAATAAAGAGTAAGTACAGACACCATTACTCTTTCATAATTATAAGGTAAATTTTATCACAGCCGTAAAGGAGCAATATATGATAGGATATGTACAGATGTATATCAATAAATATCGTAAAGTTAAATATCGTTGCTCGGAATGTCGTAAAGACGTGAATGAAACAACTATCAGATGTCCGTATTGTGGAATCTTGTTAATTGGTGACGGCGATTAATCAATAGAAATGTGATTTCAAAGGTTCAAAGAAACCTAAAATACACATGTATCATCGCAGTAGCGAGCAGCAGTTGGGTTGCGACCTAGCTGCTGTGTGACCTCTCTTTTTAACATATTTGCCCAACTGCAGTTAACTTTGTCCTGCAGAGAAGAAACTACCTTGAGGTAGCGGAGAATGGTTCTGACGCCACCTAGTGCTGATTGCAAGGGCTTGCAGCACTGAAAGACATTTGTTCTTTCTACACAAATCCCAAGGTGAGACAGCTTTCGCTACCCTTCAGGCGGAAGCTGTTTTGCGTTCACGAACCTTCTATATATGTAAGGACAATACTCTGAAAATTTGAAAAGATAGGAGTGAAGATAGATTATGTCTAAGTCATTATGGTCAGAAGGTAGAGTTGTAGGCTTGAGCGCATATGAACTGTACGCTAGATATGTATTAGCTAACAACGATACACCTTCAGATGAGAAGTCATGGCTTGCCTCTACTTTATCATATGGTTCATCTATGCTTCTGTGGGTTGAGCCTGATAACTCTGTAGGCCCACATTATAGAGATTTTGAGTTCCCTACAACCTCTAATCTCGGTGCATGCAACACAATTGTAGCTGCATTCTTCTCAGGCAGTGGTGTTGTAGATAGCGGCAGCCCATGGGCAGTTAAAGTTGAAAGCTACGGCCCGCTTATCGAAAACGATTCTGTAGCAAGTCCAGATGGTATAGTAACAGATATTTCATCTGGTGTACCTGTAAAAAACAATGGTGCACTAGATCAGCTTACCACAGATCAAATTCAAGATTTCGCTAAAATTACAGATGCAGTGGTGGTGCAACCAGGTACTTGGTCTGCAAACTCTAGCGGATCTGGCCCTGCTAAGAAGCTCAACCCCGATCTTACTAAAGCGCCTACGCTTCGCATTGCGTTTGCTAATCGTGTAACTAATGGTTTCTGGCTGCTGCTCACAGGATTTATCGACAGAAACATCTCGTTAGGTATGACAAAACAAGGAGACGCTACAGCTCCTACTGCACCTCAGAACGGAGATTTCTTAGGTCCAGCTATATTTCCTTGGGCTACAAAAGTTGTAATATCAATACCACCAGCAATGATGGCATATATGAGATCTGTAAGCATATCAACTCAAGATATTGCAGCTATTCAGCTATACAATACTCGCTATATCTGGCTCTACTGCACACACCCTGATTCTAGTGCTCCCACACAAGACGATCTCAAAGATGCTAAACAGATATATCAGCTCATCGGTGTTACAGGTTATGTATCATCACAATTTATCACAGATTTTTGTGTAGATCTAGCAACTATGCAGAAAGCTTGTAGACAAGGTCATATTTCTGACGTTGCATCTAATCCTGCACAAGATGCATTTGCGAGACAGCTAATCACCAGATATGGTGGTGACGCAGCCGCAGAAGCAGCTGTTGCAGCTAAATATAAATTTTTCTTCTGGACAGAGTGGCCTGCAGTTAATGCTCCAGGCAGCCAAGGTATGTTCTTTCCAATAGATCTAGAAACTAATTCCTTCGCGTTTACGGTAACAGAAGATAGATACAGAATGAACGTACCGCATGGTATCAATTTCACTACATCAGAAATAACAGTAGATTCTAATCCAGAACCGCCTACATCTGTAGATTTATTAGGTGCTCTTTACGATGCGTCTGCTGATTACACAGTGCAAACTGGTGATTTCTACGATGCTGATCATACTCTGGTCTATTCAAATCACCCTACACTCTGGACGGCAATCAAAGAATTTTCGTTGTTTACAAGAGCTACAGTACCTGTACCGAAGGCTCCCGCTACCTATGACAACAACTTCACAGAATGGTTCAAGTCTATGCGTGTAGCAGAAGCATTAGGGTTAGGTAATGCGGATCCCGCTCAATCTGGTCAAGCTATTCTTACAGCTATGGGTGTACATTCCGATTATTCTAATCTGGATTTCCAATCCTTCTTGCAGTACGCAGCAACAGGTCGTGATTTATCTCAAGCAATTGATTCGGAAGCGACAAGCGTAACTAGACGGTACGATCACTATATGTATTCTGCAGCTACTATCACAGCTATCAGTCAGGACGATTTTTCTTGGGACGATGGTGCTAATTATCAAGATTGCGCTGCAAAATTCAGTGCTGCAACTTCCTCCGCCGCATTCTACAAGCCTTGCAATGTGCAGATCTTAGCTCGTGATCCATCATCTACGCATACATCATTTGTACCAGGTGCGGATCTAACTGAAACATATACAAGCACAGCCTATCGCAGATGGGCAGCTGTTACAGAGAACGACGATACAAGCATCACAGCTCTTTCGCTTGTAGATGGATTTGGTTCATACTTATCTACTGTTGGTGTATCAGGAACTATTCATGCTGACGTACTTCGTTGGTCAGATTTGCTTGACGGTTTGAATCTAGACAAAGCTATAGATCTGCTTGGCGGCCTTATTAATATGAAGAATAGCGGTACAAATTATATTCAGCTTGGTACGCTTCGCTTGTATGTATCTTCAACAGAACCAACTGGAACTATTCCAGAAGGATCAATCGGCATAGGCTGGGGCGGAGTTAAAGTTTACACTTCTGGTGCTTGGGTTGCATCAACATAAGGTAGGTGAACTCATGTGAAATTATACATTCGCGCAGCACAGCTACCGACACCAGCTTCACAGCTAGTGAATCGCATAGGCAAATATCTATATGCGCACATCGACGGCGCTTACAAGTTCAAGAAAGACAGAAACACTTATGATCTCTACATGGATTTATATTATCAAGCTTTGCATGACTGGACACCTAACGGATGGATGGATTCTCCGCCCGTAAATGAAATGAAAATCAACATCTCCATTACTACCTACCAGAATAAGATCCGTGTCAATACAATTGAGGTAACGCCTGAAGCACGAACTCTAGGCTATGATCTATTCAAACCTGAACAGCTTGAAGATCTCGCAGAGGCGCAGCAGCTGATACTCAGTAAAGTAAAGCGCAGAATTGAAGCTGCGTACTCGAATTGTATCATCTCAATCTGATAACTTCTCTTCTTTATCCTTTCTTTTGATATAGCCCCTGTATGCTTCACAGTATACAGGGGCATCAGTGTGAATCGTTATTGTAATTGTAAAAATCGACTGTTAAATGATTAATAGTTGATTAATGAATCGTAAATAATTGATTAATTTTCATGAAACTTATTGATTTAGCTCGTACAAGATGCTATAATATAAGTGATATCACATATACTGCGGACAAGCAGTAGGGTGAAACACGAAAATCAACCGTCTGCCGAAAGGAGAAGTATCATGAACGATACGAGAAGAAAGGCGCTCAACAAGATAACTGAGCGTATTGAAGCACTCTTAAGCGAAATTGAGACAATCAAAGACGACCTCACTCAGCTTCAAGACGAAGAGCAGGAGTACATGGACAATATGCCAGAAAATCTTCAGTCATCTGACAGGTATTATGCTGCAGAAGAAGCTGTTAGTGAGCTGGAAGAAGCTGTCTCAGCTCTTGATGATGCTGCTGACAATCTTACAACCGCTACAGATTCTATTTCATCAGCTATAGGTTAAGGAGGTAACACTATGGATGTAGATAAAGAACTAAGTGGACTACTTGCTGAATATCAGTGGGAAGAAGCTTATTATGAAGATATGTATGTTCAGCTGACTGATTATATTGTGTCAATGCGTCTTCCTCAAAAGTTTGAAGCTCGTCTGTTATCTGCTGTTGCAGACGTGTTTGGATATTAAATTTTGTTAAGGAGGGTCATTATGGACAATACAACTCGCAAATACATAGCTGATATGCTTTATCTCGAAAAGGAGCTTACAACTAGAATTCATCAGCACATCGATGCGTACCTCAGAGGTTACGACAAGCCTGGAGATGTATACAGAGTGCTTGAGGGTGTCATCAGTGAAGCTCGTCGTCTTGATGCTAGACCACCAAGAGCTTCTGGTGAGGACATCTATGGATAAACAGTGTAGAAGGAGGTTCAATATGGACAGAGATATCTTACAACGTATGTCTGAACTCGTCAATGAGTTCAAATCACTCATTGACGAAGTCAAGACTGATACGCAGAAAGAAACTACAATCAAACCTGAAGAGCTTATAGCTCATGTACTTAACGCATATGTTAGCTGCCATGATCGCACAGATGTATACTGGTTGGATCAATTCGGATGCACTTGCATTGGGGCACCTAAAACTTTTAAGCGAAGCTTACAAGAAGACTACAATCCATATCATGTCTATCCCACAGAGTACTACGCTGACTATGCAGCATTCATGAAGAAGGTTAATGACATACAGCTTGCTTACAAGTGGTGCTATGAGCGAGACTTTGTGCAACCCTGGAGTTCTAAATTTGTCAAAAGTTACATTGTATATGACGCTACTGTAGATCTATTTAGGGTGCAAACAAGTTGTCACTCACCCGCTACTGTAGTCTTCAGCTCTAAGGAAGTGGCTGGAGGCTGCGCAAATCTTCTGAATGATATGCTTGATAGAAAGGAGTTAAAATTCAATGACTGATAATGAAATGTTAGATAAGCTCAACGATTACTTATCTCAGATAAACAAGATCGCAGAGAAAGCAAATAAGCTTGCAGAAGAATACAACCACTCGGAGCAGGTTGAAGTTGTAGGTCATGAGCAGTATACTTTAGAGCTTCTGAAAGATTATGTAGATTCTTTCAGTTATGCAAAAGATCCCGACCACCCTACAGATATGTATTGGGTAGAGTGCAATTCAGTATGTCATGGCTTTGTCAGTGGTGATACTGAAACAGTTATGGCTTTCGAGGATTTTCCCACAAAAGAATATGCTGAGAAGCTTCGCAAGCTGAATAGGCTTAACGGCATGATGTTAGCTTTCAAATGGTGCTACGATAGAGACTATGAGCCTGATTGGGAAGATAATAATTCATGTAAATATACTGTAGATTATGATGTAACTACTAACAAGTTCGAGCATACATGGTTTGGTACGTTAAAGTTAAATCATGTATATTTCAGTAGTGTTGATATCGCTAAGAAGTGTGCTGAATGGCTCAATAAGATTGACTCGAAAGGGGAGCTGATTTCATGAAATTGATGACCATAGTTGATGTTTTACTTGGTGTTGAAGGTCCGATTCGCCCTGTAGCTGAAGAGCACATAGATCAGCCACGTAGGCGAAACATCGAGAACTGGTGCGAAGCAAGTGACTGCATCATAGACGAGCTTATCAAGTGCGCTAACACAGATCTTAGATCCTATGCTTCTGCGAAGAGTATCAGTGATTACGCTCGTCAGCATCTGAAAGAACTGCAGGAGTGTCTAACAGAAAATATACAGCGATGGGAGGAAGAAGACAATGCATGTGTTTGACGAATTAGACCAGGTTGTAACTTGCAAGTATTGCAACCAACTCACAATCTACGGTGAAATGATATGGCTCAACGGAAAATGTATGTGCCCCAGATGCTACATGCAGGAAAGAGCTAAGGAAGACGCTAAGCGAAAGGAGCAACAGTAATGGACGCTTCAGATTACTGCAAATTTGATATAGATATCACACTACGTCAGCTTCAAGCTGCTTCTGGGCCAGTATCATCACATAAGCTGCTAGATAATAAGTCTCGTGAGCTAAAAGAGATGCACAAATCATGTATGAGGGTGACAGAAGTAGATACACAAGAATTCTTCAATGGTGAGATTGAACACTTCAAACCTGTAAGCACTGCACTGCTTAAGAAAGAGAGTGATACTGATGAGTGATACAATCGAAGCTACTGACGGTTTAACTTTCATGTTTCTTCCGGAAGACGATATTGCGGACAAGCAGTTTCGCCCTGCAGTAGAAGCGATGAGAGATTACATCTGTCAACCACCATTGAATCAGTTTGCACGACAATTATCAATCTACGCAGGCAAATTTGGTTCCGTGCACATACGATTTACAGATACTACTACACACAATTTTGCTGTAGGGGGTATAGGGTTTAAACTTTTAGAACCTGAAGACCAAATGGTTCAAGACGCTCTGAATACATTCGCACAAGAAGTTTACAGGGTTGTTCAAGAATTACTAGCTCTGAATAGGAGGTCATGGTGTGAAAATATTTGACGGAGATATATTTCGGCAGTACTTGCTAAATCGCAAATCAGAGATTCGCCAGAAGTTTGATGCAGACCCAATTTCTGACGAGTCATACATAGATTCTGTATCAACTGTTACCACAAAGCGAGCTCTTCTTGCAGCTGCTGATGAAATCAATGCAGCTTTGAAGCAGTTAGATCGTGCTGAGGTTGAAGTTCACCAGGTACCAAAAGACGGTGCGGTGCTCTTGCGTATCAATAACAATTACAATATGACTGAGTTCTGCGAATACTGGGACACTATCAAAGATTCATTCATTTCTGCGGATGTTCAAGCTGTAGCAATCAGTGATGCTGCTTACAAAATAGATACTTACTCAAACCTTGATGATATGATTACAGATATTGAGAATTTACTTAAGTATCTCAAAGATGCAAAGGAGGCTAAAGATGCGACCAAGAAATGAACGATTCATGCGTAACAGCTATAATTATGACGGTGACGTCATAGGTCGTGAGATAGATGTCAGCGCAATCGGTGATTACGCTGACACAACAGATCATGAATTACATGATCTTACAGTATACACACATAAAGAGCTGCAGACTCTATCTAACAGATGTGAGCAGCTTGAAATTCAGCTGCACAATGTAACAGAAGGGTACAAGCAAATGTGTGATACTGCCAAAAAATTAGCTGAATGCCTTCGGCAATTAACACAGATATGCTCCAGCCATGATGATATTGAGCTTGATTTGCTCGATCAGGTTGTAGAGCTGAAAGAACAAGTCAAGAAATTGGAAGGTGATTCTGATGAAGCAGATACCACTGAGTAGCGGATATACACTTATATTGCCTGACTTGCCAATCACTGCTGAAATGCTTCAAGAAGCTAAGGACGCAGCGGCTGACGCAATTCGTGAGCAGGAGATGCTCAAGAGACAATTCTTTGAAAATATTTGTGTAAGAAAGGAAGATCTAAACCATGAGGAAGCCACATCGTACATTCTCAGAAAACGATACCGCCACCCATAAGTTACCTAGGTTTGTAGGTATGTTTCAAACACCTGGTGCAAATGTACCAGCATACACTCGAGTAAGCATATCAAATGAGATGAAAGAGTGGGTAGAAGCTGTAAATACAAAGCTTGAACACCTGTATCAGCAGATTAATCTTCTGCAGGAGCAGGTACAGAAAGTAAGCTTAGGCTTTACAGTATCTGTACCCAATATTAAAGACCTCGGGGATATAAAGATAGATTCTATTACTAAGGATGTTTCTCATGATATAGTTATCAATCCTAATCCTCCGAAGCTTTATGAAGAAGTTGCACCACCAGATTTAAATTCTGTAGATATAAATACCTTAGTTGAACTTCTTTCAACTTGTAGTCAAATGGTCTGTGCTGTAGAATCCTTATACCCATATCCTGATTTACAAGCCAGAAGTGGCATATCCGCTATTGATTTACGTAAGAAAATAGCAGATATGATTCATGCGCTCACGTACCAATGGAAACCATATACACAGCGTGATGATAAATAACCGTTATTGATACCAAGAAAGGTGGAGGTCATATGACTGTACAAGACAAGATTGAAGCTCTGAAGCAAGAATTTCTTGAAAAGCTTTCAGAACTTGAAAAAGAAGCTTCGAAAGAGCAAGCAACATGTTACGATGTATTAGATAAATACATCAAATACCTTGATGGTGCCCACAGGTGCTATCATCTGGATGACGAATCTGATATTTGCGCAGGTTCTAGCGCTTACGATTTTGTAGACGATGCTCGCAACCCATATCAATTATACCCTACAGCTGACCTCGCGCGTCTCGCCTATGCTCATAAGCGATACAACGATATGCTGTTAGCATTCAAATACTGTTATGACTGCGATTACTGCCCAGATTGGGAAGGCTTTGATAACATGTACTCAGTAGGATTTAATCACAAGAAGGGCAAGTATGACGTAATAACGCTACTGCATGATACTTCAGCTTCTGTTATATTCAGTACAGAAGAAATTGCGCAGAAGTGTGCAGATTGGCTGAATGCATATCCAGAATTTGCACCTAAGCGGTTGTACCACGAGTGTGATAGCTTGATACCTGATGGAGATAAGGAGGCGGAGCTGACATGAATGAAGAGATCAAAGCTTTACTGGCTGAGTTCATAGCAAAACTTAACGAACTCGAAGCTGAATCTACAGCAGATGACGCAGCTATTGGTGCAGCTGTTTCACCAGTAGCTGCGTATGTAACAAAACTTCATGAAGACCTAGAAGCTTATTACCTTAATGCCGATTCAGAAGTTACAGATCATGTACTTTGTGACGCAGATATTAATGAATGCAGTAATAAGTATCAGTATTATCTGTCTGAGTATTATGCAAAACAAGCTTGTCGGATGAAGCTTATAAATGACATGATGCTAGCCTTCAAATGGTGTCACGATGTAGATAACCAATGGGTAACTGGCGGAACGAATTATACAGTTGTTTATGATTGCCAGCTTGGTAAATTTATAGCTAAACAGCATAAACAGCAGCGTATGTTCAATACAGTATACTTCAGTAATCTTGAGACAGCACAGCAATGCGCAGAATGGCTAGGTCTTGAACTTGCTGAGATGTGCCCTGAAACCTGGAGGTGATTCCGATGGAACTCAAAGATATAGTTTATTTGATTCTTTTTATCCTGTCTTGTATCTGTGCAGTTATATTTTCAGGAATTGCGTTCAAGCAAAAATTTCTATCTGCAGAACGCTATGTAGACGAATCTATATCAGCAGCTATGATATCTTCGTATATTGCAGTTGTCACAGGTATATTTGTTATTTTCGTATTGAATTAACTATGTGAAAGGTAGGTGAATTTATCATGTCGAGAAATTATTTTGATGCTAATGACAGCCGTAACTTCTGTAGCTTAGTAAAGGAAGCAAAGAAGTATAGTAAGAATGATGCGAACGCTCTCAGAGATCATTATGAGACTAAGGGCGTTCTGCTTGGATATGCAAGCATAGCTTTAGGTATAGCTCTTCCGAAAGTAGTGGAGTTTGCTTCGTATGCGTTTGCTACGCCTAAATATGAGAAGATAGTTAGAGGTGATGTTTAATGAGCTTATATAACATGGTCTATGGCTTCAACCCGGCTTGTTTACTATTCATGCCGATGTTAGGTAGAAAACAAGACGAATACCCGAGATTCAGAGATTGCTTCTTATCAGATGATGGAAAGCATATAGACATCTATACAAGAGTGGGCGGCGGAAACCGTGGCTGCGGATATGGTGAAGAAGAACTCTATAAGGACGAGAACTTTGTAGAGACATTCGATGATGACTATGATAATACTTTTGCTACATATCGTTTTAAAGTTCCGGAGAAATGGCAGGCTGACTTCAATCTTATCCTTGATGGTAAGTTAAAAGCTGTGTCTGACGATTATGTAGCTTGCGTTAAGAATATTTTCCCTAAGCTTGCGGAGCAGGGAGTTATAGATAATATATTCAGAGGTGAGAATAATGCAGGAAGCGACAATTAGAGAGATAGCACAAGCTCTTACAAACTTCTGTGAGCAGTTTCCAGACCTTGCAGATAATAAGCTATGTGTTTGCTCTGAAAGTGGATATACTGGTGGCGTACCTGTACTGCCTTTGCGTCTTTACAGGAAAAGTCCTACAGGTGCTGATGATGCTGACACTGTGCTGTTTCTATATTCAGACGACGACAAAGATTTTGATTGGCTTGAAAGCCGAAATGATATAGAAATCTTCGAGTTAGGAGGTCGTGAATCTGATGCCTGAAAACATAGACGGATATGTGACTAAAGACGATTTGTATAGAACGATATCTCGCTTCCGTGGAAGCTCCAAGATAGATACAGAGCAAGCACAAGCGCTCTGCAAAGCTATCAAGGATATACCTAATCGTCTCCCTACTGACCGAACCGGTAGAATCATACCTGAAGTAGTAGAAATCAAAGGCAAGCGTGTTCTAGCTGGCGCATTTATTCAGGAACAAGATAAGCTGCTGGATATGATGTCCGAGCTGCTCATGCGACTGACCGAGTTCTTCAGTATACCTGATGTATTGACTCGACTGAACTGGCCTGACTGCTTATATAGAGATACTATACAGAGTATGGTTGATACATCTGATACTCTACTAAATGCTTATAGAGAAAAGAGGTTATGATGCATGAATGATGTACTACGCGTTCTGTGTGAGCATTCAGTAGACATCTGGAATGGAGGTATTCCGATATCTTCTACAGTTATATCTCAGTGCCTAGGACTCTCTATAGGCAAAGTGAAGTATCGTTTGAAAAAATTGAAACAGCAAGGCTTCATAGTTGCTGATAGCTATGGCAACTCTACAGAAGAGGGTGTACCATTCTGTATACATGGATACACTATTACAGAGAAAGCAAAGCATACTGAAGAATATAAGCAGGCTTGGGCTAGAGAGCGACAACATTGTAAAGATACACTAGATATAGATATTGGGGAGGTAGAAATCTATGATTGAAATCTGGGAAGAATTCATCTGTGACAAGTGTGGCAAGCGATTCAGAAGTCGCACAGATGATTTAACTACAAACAACGGCTGGCTGACGATATATGAGTTTGAATCATTCGGCGACGGTGTAACTAAACACTACTCATTCTGTAGCTCAGAGTGCTGCCATGCTCACATTGATGCAGTTGAATCTATTGTATCCGAATTCAAAGTTCGTAAACATAGTAAGGCTATCTATGTATCAGAGATATATGACCCTCAATATCCTGCAGAGGAGGACGAGGCATGAATGTAGATAAAAGCTTACGCTTAATTGGGTTTCACAAAATGTATGAAAATCTAACAGGTTGTAGATATGAACGTGACGACAAGAAATACAACTATACACAGGTTGTAGATATTTCACAGCGAGCTGTCTGGAAAGAGTTCAAGATTCAGAGCTATGATAAGGATTTGTTTGACGAAAAGCGTATAGGTAATACTTGTGTTGCACTATCGTTATATGAATTGAAACTATTCTATAAGAAGATGAAACATATGAAGCGCAAACATAAGTTTCACAACTTCGGTGAACGCTTGAAATTCTGGGAAGAGTGTTGAGTTATGAAAGGGACAGTTAAGTATATCACCATTGTAATTCTGTGTTTGCTATGCGCATTGATTTCTACACATTATCTAGAAGCTATCTCATTTCAAGATGCATTCATACTACTTTTAGCTCTATCGGCATTGTTCAGAACATGTAAAGATGACACAGATAAATGAGCGCAGCTTAGTTGTTGCTATCCGGAGGAGGTCTAAAATATGTCATGGAGTTATTTCTTGCAAGAACTCAAACATAACTTACTACATCTAGTGAAAGTAGGCAGTACCTTATTGATCATTGCTATGATCTTGACTGCTTTTGTGCTTGGCGGAGCTATACTAAAATTACTTAGCGGTTTACTCGCAGTTATAACCTATGTAGTAGTTGCTACACTAGATGATTGTGGATTCTATGAATAGTACAGAAAGAGGTGCTTGTATGATAACAGCTGTAGATCTCATATCAGAAATGGAAAAGTCTATATATTTTGTACCGCATTACAAATACAGACGTATACGTGTAGTGATGTACATAGTTGCACGTAATATGATACTAGGAGAGATATAGATGAGCTTAGAGGTATGCAAAAATTGTAGCCATTTTGATCCTGCTGCAGCGACACCAAAATCAGGTGTAGCGGTAGCGATATGGCGGTATCTAGACCGAATCAAAGGCAACAGAATCATAGGTGTATGTGATACTTTAGGACGTCCGCAGTTAGACACAAATACTTGCCCAAGATGTAAGTTGAAAGAGGAGGAATCTATATGAGCATTCAACAGCTTATTAATCACATACGAGCACAAGTAGCTGAGAAATATCACTTAGTTACTGATAAAGAGATCGATGCATTCTTTCTCGGTATGCAAGAGGCAGCTGAAGATAATAGAGAAGCTTTAGAAAAGCGTGACAAAATGCTGAGAGACATGGTGTCGGATATAGTAGATGTCGAAGCTTTGGTAAAATCTGCAGGAAAAGTACTTGATACGTTCATACCTTGTGACGACGATCTCTGCAGTGAGTGCCTGCACAAGGGGGTGTGCTCTGCTGTAGATTTTGATCGACACTTTGAGTGGAAACATAAGCATTCAGAAGTGTATAATAAGTTTACTGATCAATCAAGCAATAGCAGAAAACCGTTGCCTGAACCACTTGATGATTGGCTTGAAAAGGAAGTTAAAAATACAGAACTAAATATGTCATTAGAAGATGCATACAGACACATCAAAAGCAGCTATATACATCATAGGCATGAAGGAAACGCCGTGTTTTTGCCAAAAGCAGAACTTGTGGCCTTAATATGCATTAAAAAGGCAATAGCTGAAAGCGAGGAGGATAAAAAATAATGGACGAATATGTAAGTAAATCAGCAGTACAACAGATGCTGCATGAAGCGTATGCTGATGATGCATTGTCTACAAAAGATGGTTGTAAAGCTTTATACAAGCGACTTGATGATATGCCAGTCACAGACGTACAGCCTGTTGATAGGTGGATAGATGCTCAAAAGAATCCACCACCTATAGTAGATAGAAGAAGTATGACATCTGAATCAGTTCTTATTTTGAGAGACAACGGAGAGTGCGAAGCAGCATATCTTGTATATGATAATGACGACGGCTTTTATTAGTATACACAAGATGAAAGAGCCGCATTTGAATTTGAGGAAGTAACACACTGGATGCCTTTACCAGAACCACCAAAGGACGGTGATATATGATGACAGAGTACATCTCCGTGAAAGAGCTGCCGATTTGGTAGCTCTTTTTTAGAATCGTTAATATACTGAAGAAAGGTAAAATAGAGTGGTTATCTTTATCGTTGCTTGAAGTACGGTAAAGTTAAGGACTCGCACAGAATATTGCAGGTAATGAAGGAGATTAAGCTATGTGGGAGAATCAAGAAGAGCATAGGCAGTTAGCTGATCAGCTGGTAGAGAAGATAAGACACGATTATGAAGCGCATAAAGAACGATTCCTACGCCATGCAACAGAATATAATCAACCTGAATACAACGATATTCAGGAGGAAGAAATCATAGCCACATTCGCTTTAGAATCAGCTATTCTAAATTGGGTATGGCATGCTATAGTATCTCACAAGTCCTCATATTTATTCAATTCTGCCATCAGAATGAACGGCGATCAAGCTATTTATTACTGTACTAAAATCGATATAGGTATATTCATGAAGGATGATTTTGTTATTCGGCTTTTTGCGTATGTCAATTCTACCAGTAGGTTAGGATTATTATACACAATATCTGATGAAAACATATGCCACAGGTTGATATCAATACTTGATAGAGCGAAAAACGATATAGATGAGCTATGACTTCGTTGCTGCAGTGTAAGACTGGTGGTGATACAAAATGAAGCTGGTTAAGAAGTTAGTAGATTGGTTTGAAGCTTCACTATGGGCACAAGCTATCAAAGATGTATTCGAAAACCCTGAATATTTTATGTTTATGGAGGAGAAGGAGGAAGAGAAATGACAATTTATGATTGGATATTGATACGCCGAGGGAGTTGTATGGGAAGATTTATTTAAGAAGGAGGAAGAGTAAATGAACATAATTAAAATAGGCGACGAATATGTCAATCTTGATCAGATTACGAGCATTTCAGTTCGTTGTCCAAATGAGGTTTGTGTAAGGATTGGAGATTTTCATTATTATATTAAGACTCGTAATCTTAATAAGATAAGCGAGATTTTATCCAATATGTCCAAAAACACAATAGAGAAATGGGGGAAGGAAGTAAATGAAAATCATTGATGTTCCAAGATTTGTTATGGGCTGCATCAACATTATGCTTGCAGCATTGTCGTTGGTTTTAACTCAACGAGGCAAGAAGTCCCCTATCGCTAAGGTGACGGGATGAATTGCCTTATCAACTACAAAATTACCTATATTTGACTTTATGATTTATTTATGGTATTATCGCTATAGAGGTGAGAGACAATGAATAAAGCCTATAAATTCAGGATATATCCAAATGAAGAGCAAAAAATTTTGTTTGCCAAAACCTTTGGATGTGTAAGGTTCATATATAACAAGATGTTAAGCGATAAAATAGAATATTATCATAAGACTCAGAAAAAACTGAACAATACTCCTGCACAGTATAAAACTGAGTTTGAGTGGCTGAAAGAAGTTGACAGTCTCGCACTTGCTAACGCACAGCTTAATTTACAAAAAGCGTATAATAACTTTTTCAGAGATACCAAGGTTGGCTTTCCAAAATTCAAAAGTAAAAAGCATAATCGTTATTCCTATACAACAAACAATCAACACGGAACTATATATCTATGTGATGGGTATATCAAACTCCCGAAGATAGGACTTGTTAAAATTAAACAGCACAGGAATATACCGTCTGAATACATCCTTAAATCAGTAACGGTAAGTCAGACACCGAGCGGTAAATATTATGTGAGTATTCTCTTTGAATATGAAAATCAAATATCAAAAGTCGATATCCATAACAGCCTCGGTCTTGACTATTCTATGCACGAGCTGTATGTTGACAGTGAGGGCGGTGAACCTGAATATCCCAGATACTATCGCAGAGTTGAAAAAAGGCTTCAAACAGAGCAGAGAAAACTATCCCTTATGACTAAAGGTTCTAAAAACCGTAACAAACAAAGGTTAAAGGTCGCTAAATTATGTGAGAGAATCTCCAATCAACGCAAGGATTTCCTACATAAAAAGTCAAGACAGATAGCCAATGCCTATGATCTTGTATCTGTAGAAGACCTTGATATGAAAGGACTATCTCAATCTCTGAATTTTGGAAAATCCGTATCTGATAATGGATGGGGTATGTTCATATCATTCCTTAAATACAAACTCGAAGAGCAAGGAAAGCAACTCATAAAGGTCAGCAGATTTTTTCCAAGTTCTCAGTTATGCTCTGTATGTGGGTGTAAACACTCTATTACTAAAGACCTTTCTGTGAGAAAATGGACCTGTCCTGACTGCGGAACGCATCACAACAGGGATGTGAATGCAGCTATAAATATAAGAAACGAAGGCTTGCGCATTGCTTTGTCAATGTAATATCTTAAAGATAAAAAACCGTGGGACACACGGGGTTAGCTCGCTTATGCTTAGTACATTGGTACTATCGAACGAGAAGCCCCCGCTTCTTTAAGCGGCGGGAGTATGTCACTTTGTAGTGGACGAAGCCATGCTTGGTTCGCGTTTATACTTTGTGCTCTTACTGGAGTTGGTGCTCTTGTAGACAGCATCGAGACTGAAAAACAAAGACAGCGAAAGATAGCGGAGCTGAAAGAAAAAGCTAGATTATACGGCTGGGATAAAGAGGGCTGAAAATATAGACAAATACATAAGCAAAAGAAGCTGTAGAAATAATAATTCGGAGGTGTAAGAAATGAACGAAAATTTCTGGTGCAACAACAAGAAGTTACATGATAGTTGTATAGGCTGCTCTGATTTATTTATTAAGCAAACTCGCTATAATGTTATCTATTATCGATGCAATAAGCTAAGAATAGGTTTTATGCATACTATAACACCTAATGACTTTAGTGAATACATGGATTATCTGAGTAGGAGGAGAAAAGTAAATGGCGAAAATAATTAAATATGGCAGAAGACTTCTGACCACAGATAAAAGAGAAAAGTTGTTTATCTGCACTTGCTGCGACTGCAGGTGGATTGCAGAGCCTAGTGAGTATGTGACGATACGCACACCGATGAAGCCTAATACATATTCTTGGTGCCCGCATTGCGGTACTCAGACTTGGGAGCAGGAGGAATGAAAAAATGAGAGATAAGTGGTTCACTGACGAAAATCCACCATCTGAAAAGGAAGATTATATGATAACAGATGAATGTGGCGATATTCAGATAGCAAGTTGGACTAACAGTAGCATATTCGGAGGGGTAACTGACTGGCATTGGGTTGGATTGGTACAATTTACGCACGTAAAAGCATGGCGGCCATTGCCCGAACCGTACAAGCAATAAAATTCACTCTTATGAGGAGGACTGAAAATGAATAAACTCACATTGGACGAAGCTATAAAGCGTTGTGAAGAAGCGGCAGAACTGCAAGAAGCCACCAGTCTTATAGACCGTTGGGGTGGTGATTATGAATATAGCGAAAGCGTAAAGGAGAATTGCCGTCAGTGTGCTGCTGACCACAGACAGCTTGCTGAGTGGCTGAAGGGGCTGAAAGAAGCAAAAAGTATCATTAGAGTATGCAGCCGAGTGTTAGGATTTCTGCTTGAATGTGAAATTGAAAACACATCAACACGTCACAAAGTAGAAATCTTACTGAAAAACATAGCAGAATACTTGTCAGGAGGTGATGAAAATGACACTTGATGAAGCTATTGAATATCACATCAATGTGGCAACCCGACGTGCAGTAGCTGATGAAGGCATTGGTGGGAATGCTAAATGGGAAGAGACTAACTCTATGACCAAGGAAGAAAGTGAGCAAATAATTGCGCATAATCGTCAGCTCGCAGAGTGGCTGACACAGTTGAAAGAGATTAAAGAAAAGATAGAAAGCGGTGATTTATCGGACGGCTATCATACTTTCAATCAACTCTATCATCAAAGAGCTATGCTATTTGCAACTATTGTTAAACAGAATAAAGATAAAGCTTGGAAAACGCACAAGCATGAAGACGGTAAGCTCTGTTTCGGTGGTGGTTGGTTCTTAGTAACTATTGACACACCTGAAGGCGCCTATGGCTATCATTATGAAGATAAGTATTGGGACTTATTTGACTGCCAAGAACTTGATGTAGCAAAGCACTGGGATGGCTACACAGAAGCAGACGTTAGTAGGTTTTTAAGTTTGGGAGCAAGTAGATGAATGACGAAAAAGAAGAACTGATACCTGTATTGCAAGTATTAGATGATTGGTATGCAGATAAAGGCATTGTATCATGGGCAGCAAGAGATTATTACTACTTGCATTATGCCGATGATAACGAAAGACAACACATGGACAAAGAGGAGAGACTGCAAACTATAATTGCTGCTATTATTGTTGGCGGTACTTTGTTACTTGGTACTATTGCAATAATGATGCAATTGTTAGGTGGTGAGTAGAATGATGCTGGATGATAAAGAGCTAGTGGTGAAAGACATGTTTAATAATTTTATCAACTTTGCAAGAGCTATATATGAAAGTCAATACGGTGAGAGTATAGGAACGGACGGTGAAGCAACAGTGAGCGCAGAACTGCCTGACAGCGCAAGAAAAATCCATATCAGCATAACTATGGAAGATTTAACGTGAACCGATTAGACGTGCCTTTTATGTGAGGTGGTGAATTTTGTGATTCCTAAAAATTGTTGTAAAACTTGCAAAAATTTCGCTATAGATTTTAAATTGGATAGCTTTTGCTACAAGTACGAAGATTATAATATCGAATGTGATATGTATAAAAGCGATACTTCAATAATAACAGAAGGCAAATGGATAAATGACGGAGACTGTATGATAACTTCGTGTTGTAACAAAGCATATGATATAAATAAGTTTGCTGAAACAAGAAATGGTATATGGCTACCAAAGATTTGTCCAAATTGTGGGGCAAAAATGAAAAAATAAAAACGAGAAATTGGCTATTCTACGTAGGTAAAAATCCAATAAAACGGTTCTTTCATTACGTCAGCGAATCGTTATATATGGTATCAGAATAACTGAAGGAGGTCTACCATGAGCGATACTATTTCTAAGTGGGTTGAAGATGTCTACACAGACAATTTTAAATGTCCATACTGTGGTATGATGGTTCCGGAAAATGGATATGGCGGTTGTGATTATCCACACTGCCCATACTGCGCTAAAACTGTACAGCCTGTTACAGAAAGAACGAAATGAGGTGACTATAGATGATTTTCGACTGCGTAAACATTGTGAACATAGACGAATGCTGTTTATATCACTGCGAGTGCAACGGTTGCATGGAATGTCAGGACTATGAACCAGTTCCTTCTTATGAAGAGATGCGCAACCAAGGAGGTAATGAGTGATGCAAGACTTGAATCTGACACAGAATAGCGAGACGCTTCGTAAGCTTATCGCAGAGAATCCAGATTTACCAATTTGTGTGCTATGCCATCAGGACCTATGCTCTGATGAATACGCTTTTACATATGCTACAGACATAGCTGTTGAGATATGTGAGATCCTTGATTGCGAAACTCCCACAGGTAATGGAATAGTGTACACAGATCCAGATGATCTTAGAGACGATCTCAGAGACTATTACTGTGATGACTATCCTGACGAAACTGATGCAGAATATGATGCAATCATTGAGGAAAAGCTTGCAGAGTATGAACCTTACTGGAAGAAGTGCATATCTATCCAGTGTTACAATTGAGTGAGGTGTTATTATGCGCTATATAGCAATAGATCATTTTGACGACACAACTGTTGTTGAGAGTGATGACTTCGGTGAAGTATACGATGCTGTACGCAAGTATTCGTATGAGTGCACAGAATATGGGTATGGCGCAATGCACATTCCTAAAATTCATATCTACGATACAGCCTCTGAAGCAGATAGAATTCTGCTGAAGTCAAAATGTTCAGAAAGGAGCTCTACGCACATGGCAATTAAATCTATTGAAGCTTCACGTAAACTCATTGAGTCTGGTCTGAACGATATGGACGCAGCAATTGCTGAGCTGAAAGATGACTACGAGTATGTCATCAATAAACAGCGAGATCTGCTGAATCGTTGTGCGACGTTACTCACTGCTGCGAAAATTCATATTGGCTCACTTCAAGGTACACCTTGGTTCTTTGCAGAAGAAACTGAAACATTAGTGAAGGAGATCAACTCATGAAGGCAAACTACAAACGAAATGCTGGCAAGATCCAGCCTCGAACTAGAGTCTTCACAGAAAGCGAACTCATGGACTTTGTAAATACAGAATGGGACAAGCATAAAGACGAAGTCTACCAGATAGCTGTAAGAGATGTGTCCGCTCAGATACTTGCTGTAATGTTCAGCACGCTTTATAAACCGCCGTATAACTGGCGTGAAAAAAGACTCAAAGACCTTAAGAGTCGGTTTGAATTCACATTTGAGAACATGGCTCATACAGTGCTAGGTAAAGACTTCAGCACTATTGACTGCATGGAGTTTCTTAAATCTGAATTCGGCATTGACTTTGACAAAAATAACATATATGACAAACGCAGCAACGTGGAGGTGAGGAGATGAGCAACTCGCTCAATACAATTCTAGGCTTGAGAAGCAATGTAGCAATACTTGTTTACGAGGATTACAACGGTATGCGGATCTGCGTAGGCGGTGGTTACGTAGCTTCTGATAAGTACATCATCGACTTAGACGGCCGTCCGCTGAAGCTTACAGACGAGTTCAAGGAATTTCACTGGAAGCAGAACAATCTCGAACTTGTGAGATAATGAATCAACCTTCAATATCTACATGATATTGGAGGTGATCTAATGAAGTTCGCACCTAAGCGAGAGCATGGGGGCATCATATATTGTTCCGACGATGCACCGAATTTGTCGCTTGTAAAACATTCAGATCAATGTTATCACGTTCGTGTAAAAGCTGGTGATAGCTGGTGTCATCCTACCTGGGGTAGAGAGTTCGACACTATTGAAGCTGCAGAAAAATGGCTCAACTGGCACGATTATGCTAATGCTACAGCCGATATGATCTGCTTACCTGCTCAGAATCGAGAAAATGACGCTGAGCTCATTGAAGCTGCAACTTTTCTTGGTTTTGAATCCGGACCTGATGCTTACATATGGTCTAATTCTAAGATTCAAATAGAAGCAGCTATCAGTGCAGGACAGGCTGAGCTTACCTACATAGATGCAACTACTGGAAAGCGATTCAAACACTATACAACAATTGATGCAGCTTCACTGATTCGGCATGTAGAGAAAACATTGCGAAAGCATGGTCACACTTTATTTAACACATTCAAGACTACAATCAGCGCAGCTATCAATACTCGAGAGCTTACATCAGATATCATCAGATGCAAGTCATCTAATGTGTGGGGCTATAAATTCAATGTGCGTAAGCAGGGTGACCAAACCGGTGATTTAATTATGCAATTCAAAGGCAAGAACGGTGGTCCAGGCGGAGGAATTTACATCTACTTCGATGTCCCAGTTCGAACCTACCGACGTCTAATTGCCGGTCCATCAATAGGTCACAATTTCTGGGTATACATCAGAAATAACTTTAAGTACTCTAAACTTGACGGAAATAAACGTGGCGTATTACCTAACGCAGTAAACAATTACAACTGAAAGAGGTGCTCAATATGAAATTTATGAAAAGATCTAGTGAATCTTTTCCGAAGTCACATATATCTCATCGCAGTATTGAAGCAGCAGAAGGTATAGTAGAACCAGGTAAGACTCGCTTCTATAAACTCACACTTGATGAACTATTAGATATTCTACGAGAGAATGACTGTAATATCATTACAATCTGGCAGCTTGAGGAGCAAGGCTTCAGCGCACTTGATTTCAAGCATAGTTTATGGGGCTGCGGTGTAGTAGACGATTTTCTTTACATCTGTGATACAGACGGTAAAGATATTTTAATCAATGGTAAGCAAGTTGATCCTGAAGAAGTAGTGGAGCTTCTTGCCGATGGTGACATTGATGAAGCAGCTTTCATCGATTATATTGTCGAGCCTGATGAAAAATATATTCGCCGTTGGGTAGATCCTGATGCTATGATACAACCGGATTTTGAAGAAGCTGCTCTTGCGCTGCTTCAACAGCCCTACAAGTATACCTTGCAGCAGATAGCAAAGGCGGCTGATGACTACGAAACATTTGAACTGTAATCCGAAACCTCTTAAATCTGATGAAGACATATGTGTATTCTACACTCCGGTAGAAGGGCAACCAGAGAAACTTGTAGAGTGCAATATTCTTCGAGACGAATTCTGCAACGGCAAGCAGCACGCTTGTAGATTCTTCAAAACATTCGCAGACTATGTATCAGAACAAGATGCAGCGATACTTGCTAACAGAGAAGCAAACAGATGTGTGGGTTGCAAATATGTGCGCACACCATGTCTTCTTTCTAGTGAAGACGCGTACAATGACGAGAATGGCTGATAACCCGGTTCACCTACTGCCCCATATCTTATATATCTAGATACCAAACACCGTCATGCGCATTAGCGCAGGCGGTGTTTTCTTTATGCTTGAACATATTTGCAATACAAAAATCTGATTCAATTTCTGAAAATGCTCAAAGATTAATGAATGATTAACGAATCGTAAATAATTGATTAATTTTCTGAAAAACTATTGATTTCCGGTACAAAAGATGCTATTATATAATCACACCAAACAACCACCTTACACATCTAAGAGGAGGAAGTATATATGATGAACATAGCTATTCTTTACACGCTGACAACAGCACAGGGCACACCTCACAAGAAAGCGATAGTCGTTCGCACAGAGGAAGAGGTTGCTAACATTCTCGAGATCGCATCAAAGTCTGCTGACATCGAGATTGAAGAAGTCATCAAGCCGGACGGAGGCAACATGCACTACGCAAAATTCTACTGCTGGACTGGTGAAGGGCCTGTAGTCCCTCGCGTTCTTGAGTATGCACGTCTCGTGTACCCAAATCTTGCACCACTTTCAGACAAAGAGATTGAAGAGAAATACATGTACTGGGGTTCAGAATACGGATTCCACGCAATGTACAACGGAGACACCTGGGTGGTATTTGACAATATCAACAATCTGCCGCAGGATATGCGTCTTGACGCATACAACAATACTAAGCAGGAGGTCATCTAATCATGAAAGTATTCAGAATTTATCAGCTGAAGCAGTCACCTAAGCTCCGCTATCACAGATTCACAAACTTAGCCCTCTTGCACAAGGAAGGCAACACAGTTGACAAGGACAATTACAATCTAGTTTACACAGCGATTCGTCCTGAAGGCACAACTTACGACATGATTTTCGAAGAGTTCAACCTCTTCCGCCCTTCAGACTTCGAAGGGCATTCACTTTCAGTCAGTGACGTCATCGTTGACTACACAGATCGTGAAGACCCAAAAGCTGTCTACGTCGACAGCTTCGGATTCAAAGATGTACCTGAGTTCTTCGGCGAGGAGGTGAACGCATGAAAGTTAAAGAGCTCAAGGCGTTGATTGCGTCTATTCCAGATCAGTATGATGAGCTTGAAGTCATTACAACTAATCCGAAATACGAATCGATACCAGCTTCTACAAATGCTGTAGAGGTTACAGATGCGGAAGCTGGTTTCGCATTCTTTCCTTACTATCGCATAGATCTTGTGAAAGCACCGATCGGTGCTTCCTTGCACGAAACCTACACAGACATACCGGACCATAACAGGCCGCTTGAATATGAATCAGAGGAGGGCTGAACATGACCAAAGCTGAATTCACTAAGCAGATTCTCATAGATGCAGCAGCAGTACGTCGTCAGATACTTGCGATACTGCTCGATTTCGAGAATATGATCAACACAGGGACAGCCGCTTCAGTAGGCAATCTCCCTATCAGCACAAATGCTGCTACTCGTGCTGGTTTCTTAAACTTTCTTAAGCGCCAGTGCATCGAGCTGTCAGACATATATCACTCACTCGGTGTAGCTTGTTACAACAAACAACCAAATATGATCTGGACAATCCTTACAACGCTACCGCCAAACCACCACCCACTTGTTGCTAATATACTTGAGAAATACCCACCAGAGGAACTTCCGAGAGGGGTGAAGTAATGGGCTTCATTCAGAAAAC
>Ga0310690_10000185_pt1 | contig 148537 bp, 130 predicted proteins | sample AusTroGonzalo_MG_2_FD_207661 | JGI IMG/M metagenome (GOLD analysis project Ga0310690, IMG submission 207661) | Bovine rumen microbial communities from tropical cattle in Woodstock, Queensland, Australia - Gonzalo_04 (v2) (version 2) | ecosystem: Host-associated > Mammals > Digestive system >...
GGCAGATGGGCATAGCCGTGGGCCTGGCACCAGTTGAGGAAGGCTGCAAGGTTCTTATACTGCTTACGGACAGAGCTATCCTCCAGCTCCAACTTGAAGCGGAGGAATTCCACGTAGGCGGCGAGGCCTTCTTTGTCGAAGAAACATAGAGGGCACTGCTTGTTGAACTTCCCCAGTTGATTCTTGAAGGTCTTGTTCGCCTTTGCTGTCTCGAGCGTCCAGCTCACCTCACGTGCGCGTTCCTTGAGATATTGATCCACATAGCTGTAAGCGGATGGGGCGGTTTTCTCCAGGGCCGCTTCTTTGGCGTCCTCGGCTTTCTGCTGCAGGGAATCGTTGTCTTTGTTTCCTTTGTGGAGCTCTGCCAGGTGGACGTCGCTGGCGTAGAGGACCTTCTTCAACTCGGCCGTGAGCTGAGAGACAGTAGGCGCCTCTGAGAGAGTGAGTTCGTAGTCGGAGAAGTGGCTGACGATTTTGCCGATGCGGCTGTTGATCTCCGCGCCGGTGTGCCCCGCTTTGTTTTTGGTGACGTCTTGACACCCAGTTGGAACAGGGTTCATAAATTCCCAGCACCACTTAATAAGCCGCTGAAAATCAGCGGCTTATTTTTATCTTCCTAAGAACCATTTCCAGGCAGGAACGATGTGGATGATTCCCAATGCATCCTGGACATCTTCTTCAATGTCGCGCGTGACAATGGTCAAGTCTCTACAGCCCGTTAAGGTGGCAGCTTCACGGATGCCGTTTAACTCCCGCTCCCGGGTGTCCTTGTCTTTCATGTCCCAGCACACTTGAATCAGTTGATTCACAGCCGTCTCGGTCTGAATAACGAAGTCACATTCCTTATACCCAAGGTAATAACAGACCTTCTGGCCATCGGGAAGATTACGGAGCAAGTGCAGGAACACAGCGTTCTCGAAGAGAATGCCATCGTCGTCCTTGCCTGGCAGCAAAACAGATTGACGCAGACCATTATCTACACAATAGTATTTGGGAAGAGCGCTGGTTTCCTTCTTGAAAGACAAGTCAAACTTGGTCACCTTGTATAGCAGGAAGATAGAGCCGGTCTTGTCGGCAATATCATACAGGTCATCCTTGGTGACTTTCCGGCCCTGGGAGCGCATGTCGTTGTATATGGCGTTGATGGATGCCGGCTTGGTCATTCCGGCCATCAGGCGTTTGATCACATATTTGACGCGTTCCGGATTGGACAGCTTGTATCGGTCTATCAAATCCCGGAAGATCATGGCGTTGAAGTATCCCTGTAGGAGTTTATCCTTCATTACGCGACTGGGCTCAAGGACCACTTCCGGATAGCCGCCTTCACGGACAAAAGCATCGAAGGAGGAGCGGAGGAGCGCCAAGTCTTTCTCCATGTGGCTGTCTGTGCGAATACCCTTAAACTGGCAGTATTCCTTGAACGACAGAGGATATTCTTTATATTCAAGCGGCCAGCCTCTGAGGGCGGTGTTGAGCTCTTCGGAGAGCATATCGGCATTGCTACCGGAGATGAAGATATGCTTGCTGTAGTGCTTGGAGAGGCGCATCACGAAGAGTTCCCAGCCTTCGATGCGCTGGATTTCGTCGAAGAAGAAGTAAACGTCCTTGATGGGGATATCCGGGTACATCTCCATATAGGCCTCCAGGATGGAGTTGAAGTCAGAGGTCTGCATCTGGTCGAAGCGCTCATCGTCAAAGCCGATCCAGGCGATTTGGCGCGGGCTCACGCCTGATTTAAGGAGACGCTCGATGCAGAGTTCCATCAGGGTGGATTTCCCGCAACGACGAACCCCTATGGTGATTATGATCTTCTTGGAATCTATGGGAAGTTCTACTTCACGGGGGTTATAGGAAACAGGAATTTCCTCCTGCTTGAGGGCTATGAGAGATTTGATGGTTTCTTTTATGGTCATGGCATCAGTTTTTGCAAAGATAGGAACTTTCCGTTAATTAAGGAAAGATTTTGTAAATATTTCCTGAAATTCAGGAAAGATTACATGCCTTCTACCTCCCAATTTTCGGCAATCTTCTGCAAGATAATTGCCTCTAAATACACCGCATTACCCTCTAATACACTTTCTTCCCAGCACCTATAATCCCCCGCCGCTACGCGGCTGCCCCCAGGGGCAGGGGGAAAGGATTCCCCCACGCGGCTGAGCCGCTCCCCCTTCGGTCGGCCTTTGGCCTCCGAAAATTCTATTTCTTCCTAAAAAGTGTTTTCAGGTCCAGACTGAAGAAATCTTCCAGCGGCAGACCCTCCGGACCGACAATCAGGGCAGATGTAATGCGTTCGACGTAGAGCGCCTTGAAAAGTTCATATCCATCGGTGTTGTCGGCGCTGCTGCTCTTGACTTCGATAGCCACGAGTGCCTGTCCTTTCTTGAGGACATAGTCGCATTCTTTTTTGTTGTCTTTACGCCAATAGAGCAGTTCAAAACCGTCCAATTGTGAGCGGTTTGCCAGATGAGCCCCAACAGCCGATTCTACCAGCCTTCCCCATTCTGTTGCATTAGTCACCGCCTCTTCGAAAGAATAAGTGCCATATCGGTTGCGGAATGCGCTGTTGTATACTTGCATCTTGGGGATGGAGTTCTTCTCTTTGACGGGCGAAGGTGAATACTTCTGCAGCGGCTTCACCAGCATCGTTTTGTCCAGGATATCCAGATAAGACTTGATGGTAGGGACAGTGCCGCTGTTCATGGTTCCCTGCATCTTGGTTAGGGAAAGTTCCCGGGCCGATTCGACGCACGCCAACTCGAAGACCTGGCGAAGGAGCGCAGGATTGCGGATTTCATCTATCTCCAGAATGTCTCGGGTGAGAATAGGAGAAATGATGGTATCTTCCATCAGGTTTCTCCACCGGTCTTCATCCTTGATATCAGGAGCCAGACCAGGAAAGCCGCCAAAATAGATGTATTGCTGTATGGTAAAACCAAAGGCGTCGCGCATCTCGCGCCACTCCCAATACCCCATCTTAATGGTCTCAAACCGGCCTGCCAAAGACTCTTCCAGGCCTTTCTGGAGAAGAACGCGGGAGGAGCCCAGAAGAATGACCTTCAGGTTGCGCTTTTCGCGGGTGTCACGGTCCCATTCCTTTTTTACCTGCTCGCTCCAGGTCTGGATTTTTTGGACTTCATCGATAATCAGGATACGCTCCTTCTCGTTATGCAGGTCCATTTTCAGGCGAGCCTCCTGCCATCGGGCCGGTATCCAGCTTGTATCCTCACGGTTTACTCCATCTGCTGCGATATAGTCAAAGGGGCGGTCTAATCCATCCGTATACTGGCCCACAAGGGTGGATTTGCCAACTTGGCGTGGCCCCATAATGATCTGTATCCGTCGCCTGGGTTCCGCCATCCGGCTCTTTAGTATGGCCAAATGTTGTCTCTCGTAAAACATATCTTTAAATTCTGTTTTACAAATTTATAAAACATATTTTACAAAATCAAATTTCGCTGAATTTCTTTCCCGGGAAGAAACGGGGTACGCTCGCGCAGTACTTCTCGTATTCCGGGTACTTCCCGCCGCTGATTTCTTCGGCCAGGGATGAACTGCCCTGGAAGAGGACAATCAGGAGCAGGGAACCTATGATGCTCCAGTTGATGATTCCTATGCCGGCGCCGATGGAGAATACATAGAAGGCCGCCCAGGTGCCCTGCTCGGCAAAATAGTTGGGATGGCGGCTGCGGCTCCATAGGCCAGTAGTGTTGAATCCCTTGTTGTAAGGCTCCGGAAGTTCATCCAACTTCTTTCCCGCTTCAATCAAGGCCCATTTCTTCTTCTGGAAGGCCCACTGCTGCTCATCGGCAACGGTTTCCCAAATGATGAAGAAGAGCATCAGGGCGGCTGCAAGGCAGTCCACCCAGCCGAAGGGCGCGGTCGAAGACATCGACACCAAAGCGGGGAAAGTGGTCATCAGGACTAGGGCATTCTGATAGATGGAGATGAAGCCAAGGTCAAAGGCGGCCCAGGCCCAGCGATTGTTATTGAAGGGTGCACCGGAGCGGACAATCGCCCAGCGGTAGTCTTCCATCCCTTCCCAGAATTTGAGTTTGTAGGCTCCCTTCCGGGCGAAGTTGAAGGTGAGCCGGATCCCCCAAAGCGTTGCCAGGACGGCCATTACCACCAGTCGGGGGCTCATTCCGCCCTTGGCGGCAATTACCCAGGTGTAGGCGATGGGCAGCAGGCTCCAGAGTTTGTCCATCTGGCTGTTGTTGCCGGTCAGTTCTCCTACGATAAAGCAGTATGCAGCACTGCAGCCGGCAATGATGCCCAGAATCTTCAGCGTTTCCAGTTGCGTTGCGTCCAGGGCGGGTCCTACGGTGAAATATAGCGCGGGGCATACGATGATGGACAGCACCAGCAGCGTGCCCATCAGGGGGATGTTCATTTTCTTCATGTTCGTTTCTTTAGGTTTAGGTTTTCAAAGGTAGTAAAAAATGAGTACATTTGCCCCTCCGGAATCCTGCGCCTGAGAATCGAAAGTATTACCCTTGACTGAAATTTAACTATGGATCGCAGTTCTCAAATCATCCGCACCAGCGTCATCGGAATTATCGCCAATGTGATGCTGGCGGCATTCAAGGCCGTGGTGGGCATCATCGCAGGCAGCGTGGCGATTGTGATGGATGCGGTGAACAACCTCAGCGACGCGCTCTCCAGCGTCATTACCATCATCGGCACCAAATTGTCCCAGCGGCCGGCGGATCGGGAGCATCCTTTCGGCTACGGCCGCGTCGAGTATTTCAGCGCCATCATCATCGCCGCCATCGTGCTGTCGGCCGGCGTTACGTCGCTCATCGAATCGGTCAAGAAAATTATCGAGCCCACGGATCCGAGTTATACCACCGCGACACTGGTCGTCATCATCGTGGCCATCGTCGTCAAGCTGGTGCTGGGCGGGTATGTGAAGAAAAAGGGCCGGCAGTTGAACAGCGATGCTCTGGTCGCCTCCGGATCGGATGCGCTGTTCGATGCCATCATTACCACCGCTACGCTCGTATCGGCGGGCGTGATGCTGATCTGGGGCTTCTCCCTGGACGGCATCCTGGGCGCGTTGATTTCCGCGCTCATCATCAAGGCCGGTGTCGAGATGCTGGCCTCTCCAGTCAATGAACTGCTGGGCTCCCGGGTTTCTCCGGAACTTGTAAAGGATATAAAGCAGGAGGTGATGTCCGTAGATGGCGTGCGGGGCGTGTTCGACATCATTCTCCACAACTATGGCCCGGACGTGATGATCGGGTCGCTGCACATCAGCGTCCTGGACACGATGCCGGCGCACGAGATTCACGCGCTGACCCGCCGGATTTCCATTTTGATGTACGAAAAGCACGGCATCATTATGACGGTGGGCGTCTACGCCATCGCCACCGGAGAAAACCATCGCGCCGACCTTCAGACAAAAGTGATGCAGGCGCTTGCCGCCCACAAAGAACTTGTCCAGGTGCACGGGTTCCTGTATTCAGATAAGGACAAGATGCTTTCCGTGGACGTGGTGCCCGACCTCTCCTGCCACGACGATGCCGCCCTCTACCGGCAATTGACGGAAGAAATCCAGGCCCTGGTCCCCGATCTGCAGGTGGCCATCGTCATCGACCACAATTACAGCGAGTAGGGACTATGTACGAATTGTGATTATTTCAATAGTTTCTGGATTTGCCTTATCCATGGCCACAATTTGCCGATACCACCGAAATTCCGTAGATTTGCAAGGCTATGAAAAATAAATTCTTCGTTTCAGTTATGCTTCCGCTGCTCATGTGCGGCGTGGCACTTCGCGGCCAGGCCGTGGTCTCGGTAGCTCCTGACGCCGTCAGGGGAGTGGTGAAGCCGATGAACGCTGCCAACAACGGCCCCATCGGCAAGACGTTGGAAAGCTACAAGTCCCTCAGGATTCCATACGCGCGGACGCACGATACGCCGCTCGGCGAGGAATATGGCGGCCACTGTATTGATATCAATCAGGTGTTCCCGGATTTCAGCGCAGACGTGAATTCCCCTGAATCCTATGATTTCACCAACAGTGACGTGGTGCTGCTGGACATACAGAAGGCGGGCACGAAGCCGTTCTACCGGCTGGGCCAGAGCATCGAGCATCAGAAGAAGAAGTATGGCATCTATCCGCCCGCGAACTATAGGAAGTGGGCGAAGATTTGCGAGCACATAATACGGCACTACAACGAAGGCTGGGCGGACGGCTTCGAAATGGGCATCGAGTACTGGGAAATCTGGAACGAACCCGACCTCGACCAGCCGGAAGACCGATGGAAGACGGATCCGCGGACCTGGGCCGGCACGATGGAGCAGTTCGACGAGCTGTACGTGGTGGCGGCGAAGCATCTGAAAAAATGCTTCCCTGACCTGAAAATAGGCGGCCCTGCCTTTGCCAATCCGCGAAAATACGGCCCGGCATTCCTGGAGTGCGTGAAGGAGAAAGGGGCCCCGCTGGACTTTTTCTCTCACCATATGTATCACCGCAAGCCGGCGCGTATAGTCGAGGATGTGCGAATCATCCGCAAGATGCTGGATGAGAAAGGTTTCTCAGCGGCAGAATCCATTCTCAACGAATGGAACTTCAACCGCAGCTGGGAGGAAACGGACAATTATAGCGGTAAGATGCGTCCCACCATGAAGGGTGCGGCATTTGTGGGCGCCGTCATGTGCGCATGCCAGAGCGAGCCGGTGGATATGCTTATGTACTACGACCTCCGGCCCAATACGACCTGGTGCGGCCCATGGTCCCAGCTTTTCTGCGACCTCCGGCCACCATACTGGGCACTGTACTACTGGGCGGAACTTGCGGACTATGGCACCCAGGTGGAGTCAGGCTGCGACACGGACAACATCTACACATGTGCGGCTCGCTCGAAAGACGGTGGCGTACGCCTGCTTGTGGTGCGCTACTATCATAAGGATGACTCCCAGAATGAGCCCTGTGAGGTCTCGCTGCATCTTCCCGACGGCTGGCGCGTCACCGGAGTCCGTATGACCGACAGCCAGGGCATGGACCGCCGCCCCGGCGTCGCAGGCGCCTATACCCTGGAATCCAATAGCATCGCCCTGTTCGAAATCGAGCCTTTGTAACTCGAACTGAAAAATGAGTACATTTGACCTATGGAATTCCTGTCTAAGCAACGATACGACGAGATCTCTGCCGAACTGAAGCATCTTATCGAAGAGGTTTACCCCAAGATAAAGGAAGACCTTGCGGAGGCCAGCGTGCAGGGGGACCGGAGCGATAATGCGGGATATCGCGAAGCGCGGCGGAACCAGGCCAAGACCATCAGTCGTATCCGTTTCCTGCAGAAGGTCCTGGAGCATGCCCGTGTCATTGACCCGGACGCCCTTCCCAAAGACAGGGTTTGCCTTCTGAGCCGGGTCGAATTCACGAACCTTGCGACCAATACGCGCATGCGATTCGAAATTGTCAGCCCCCACGAGATGGATCTCGATGCCGGCAAGATTTCGCTTAAATCCCCGATCGGAGAGGCCCTGATGGGTAAAAAGGTAGGCGAAATCGCCGAGGCCCGGGTCCCTTCCGGCATCCTGCGCCTGAGAATCGAAAAGATTACACTCGATTAATTCCTATATCACATGCTCCCACTTCTTAGCCATATCTTCCTTGTCTTGTCCTGTTTGACCCCTCAGGATATTTTATCCGAGGTCCCCAGGCCGGTTTATGACGAGAGGCCGGAATATGTCGAGCTGTATGACAAGGCCTGGGAACTGGCTTATCAGCATATAGATACGATTCCGGGAATTCCGGCGCCGGTCTATATGGATGAGGCGCACCGGTCTGACAGGATATGGGTGTGGGATACCTGCCTGATGGGACATTTCTGCAAATATTGCCCCTCAGTCTTCCCGGGCATAGAGTCGCTGGACAATTTTTATGGAATACTGCTCTCCGCTTCGGACACGCCCCTTCCCAAGGTCCTGGGAAACAAGTGGTGCGGAAAGGATGAAGGGAAGATGCTTCCGCTGCGCGTACAACATCCCGACAATCCTCCGCTAATGGCCTGGACCGAGTACTATTACGCCCTCCAGACCGGCGATAAGGCCCGCCTTGAAAAGGTTTTCTCCACTGAAAGCTATCTCCGGAAGTGGTATGCGATGTTCGACGGCTTTGACCCTTCCGCGCCGAAGCCTCACGGGGCCGGAATCAGGGTAGCCCTGAAAAAATATGACGACGGATATGCCTGGGGCGGCAATCAGAGCGGAATGGACAATACTCCGCGCGGGAGGGTCTCCCAAAACACTCCCCGCGAGGCCTGTCCGGAGAATCCGGAGCTCCGCTGGGTGGATGCGCTGGCCTTCCAGGGGCTATCGTCCCTGTATATGAGCCGGATTGCCGGGATCCTGGGGGACAGGGACGGACAGGCATACTGGGAATCGGTCCATGCCGGACAACGGGAAATGATTGACTCGCTCTACTGGGACGGTGACGATGGCTTCTACTACGATATTTTCCGGGACGGACGGAAATGCAAGGTGAAGACCATTGCCTCGTGGTGGCCGGTCCTTGCAGAGATGGCGGATCCGCTGCAGGCAGAAAGGATGACGGAGCATCTTCGCAATCCGCTGGAATTCGGCGGTTTTGTGCCCACACCGTCGCTGTCGCGTTCCGATGCGGATTTTATCCCGGACGGCGGTTACTGGCGCGGCTCCATCTGGCTCCCTACTACCTATATGGCGCTGAAAGCCACGGATTTAACGGGAGATTACGCACTTGCGAGGGACATCGGCCGCGCTGTCCTTGAACAGATGTACAGGGTTTATGCCGACTGCGAACCGCACACTATCTGGGAGTGCTACAGCCCGACCGGCTTCGAACCGGCAAAGAACAAGCAGGGCGGGACCGTAAGACCGGATTTTTGCGGCTGGTCCGCGCTCGGCCCCATCTCGATTTTTATTGAAGATGTAATAGGTATCAAGCAGGCAGATGCCTTTGAGAATACTCTCCTTTGTGATTTCGACAGGCATCCCAGTGGGCGCACAGGCATACTCAATTACCGATTCGGGGAGATTGTATGCGATATCATCGCTACGGAAAAGACAATAAAAGTCCATTCAAACAAGCCGTTTGTCCTGGTTGCCGACGGAAGGAGATTCAATGTGGCCGGGGGCCTTAACAGATTCCGGAGAAAATGATTATTTTTGTCTGTTGAAAATTCAAATGTTATGAAAAAGATTCTGCTTTTGTCGATTGCTCTGCTGGCCTTTTCGCAGGTCACGCCTGCACAGGATATAGTCAGTATGAACCGTGCCGCCGTAGGGGAGGCGGAGAATGTTTATAATGATATCTCAACGCGGAACAGCGCCAAGATTGCGGATATACAGGCCGTAATCAGGGACGAGCAGCAGGAACTGTCGCGGCTGCAGAGTGAACTGAAGATAGCCAGGGCAAAAGAGAAGCACGTCTCCCAATCGCTCAAGCTGGAAAGAAAGAAGCTGAACCTGCAGCGAAAGGTTGATAGCAAGCAGCTTTCGCGCGACATTACCAAGAACGACATCAACCTGTTGAAGGCCGATCTGGAAGCCGCCAGGGAAACACGTCAGCGCTGTGCGCGCGAGGTGTCTACGATGAAGAAGACAATAGCCTCCGACAGGAAGCAGATTTCTGCCCTGAAGAAGGAAATGAACGACGCCAGAAATGTCGTCAGGCAGAACGAAAAGACGCTGAAGAAAAGCGAAAAGCTTCAGATGGCGCAGTAGCGCACGGGGTTTGTCGCCACGGAACTGCGCAGCACCTTCAGTTGCGGGCAGGCGTCGAGCAGTAAATCGCATAGAAGCTGTTCAGCGCAGCATTCGCTCTCATAATGCCCCAGCTGCACCAGCAGCATTCCGTCCGCCTCGAACCAGTCATGATATCGGAGCTCGCCTGTAATAAAGCAGTCGGCTCCTTTTTCTTTTGCCTCGTCGAGCAGGAAATTGCCGGCTCCTCCGCACAGGGCGACCCTGCGGACCGGGGCTCCGTCTTCACCGCAAAACTGCATTCCGCCGGCGCCGAAGCGTTCCCTGAGCAGCCGTAGGAATACTTTCCGTTCCGATACTTCCGGCAGCGTGCCGATAACGCCGCTCCAGCTGCCGTTCGCATTTTCCTGCAAGGCCCTGAGCCCTTTCAAGCCGATGATCTCGGCGATGCGACGGTTGACGCCCTCAGGCGCATTGTCCAGGTTGGTATGCGCGCTGTATAGACAGACTCCGGCTTTCAGCGCCTTTTCCACGCAACGCTGCTGCCAGCTCAGGCCGCAAACCTGGCGTAAAGGCCGGAAAATCAGAGGGTGATGGGAAACTACAAGATTGCATCCGCGGCGGATAGCCTCGTCGATTACGGCCTCCGTGATGTCCAGGCTTACGAGCACGCCCGTCACCTCGGTCATGGGGGAACCCGCCTGCAGGCCGGCGTTGTCATATTCTTCCTGCCAGTGCAAGGGGGCGGTCCGCTCTATGTATGCGGCAATTTCTTTGACGGTCATAGCTGCAAAGATATCTAAATAATTCGTATCTTTGAAAAATTTGTGCTTATGCTTCAACTTCCTGCTTTCCTCCTGACGCTTCTGGTGCTGGTCGTCCGCCTGGTGGATGTCCCCGCCGACTGGGAACCGTGGCTTTATCCGTCGGTGCTCGGCTTTTTCAGCCTCTGGCAGCTGGTGGTGTGCAAAATTCTGGGCCGCAGGGCTAAGGTGTTTGAGCGTACGGTAAGCTGGCTTACCTTTTTCGTCCTGCTGACCCTGCTGGTTTTCTCATTGACTTCCCTGATGGAATTCTGCATCCCGGTGTACCTGTGGTGGGTTTTCCTGCTTGCCTACATTACCGTGGTACGAGCGATCTTCTTTCTCGTGGAGCGTTATTACCGTCCGTGGGTCCTGAGGCGTACGGAAGCGGAAGGGAAGGACATCCGCATCACCTGGTTTTATGATTTGCTGAAGATGACGGTTCTCCCCGTACTCTTCCTTTCCGTGCTCCCCTTAAGCCTCGCCACCGCTTTCGGTATGTCCGGGCTTGAGGACTTGGCCTGTACCTTTATTTTCGAACCTTTCATAAAGCTGGCAAACGCGCAGGGCGAGCCGACGCTGACGGTCTCCATGATTATGCTGCTTGTTGCCGTCGCCCTTTTCTATGTGTTCCGTTACCTGAGTTATTTTGTCAAGTCCTGGTACGGGATATATAAAAGGGTCCGTACGGGAACCGATGAGGAGCATACCCTGGCCAACAATATCATTGCCGTATTGGTCTGGTTCATCTACATCGTCGTCATCGTAAACCTGCTCAATATCCCCACCGGCGCGCTTTCCATGGTGGGAACCGGCCTTGCCGCCGGTATCGGTCTTGCCATGAAGGATGTCATCAACAACTTCATTTGCGGAATCCAGCTGATGTCCGGACGCCTGAAAGTAGGGGACTGGATAGTTTGCGACGGCATGCGCGGACAGGTGACGGCCATAAGCTACCAGAGTACGCAGATCCATACTATCGACGGGGGAACCGTATCGTTCCTGAACGCCAATCTGTTCGGAAAGAACTTCAAGAACCTGACTCGCGGCGATGCCTACGAATTCATTAAAATCGTTTTCGGGGTAAGCTACGGCACCGATGTGGAGAAAGTGCGTGCCGTCGTGACGGATGCGCTGAAGCCCCTGCAGGTGCGCGACGGTAACGGAATGGATGTGGTGGATCCGGGCCGGGGTGTTACGGTGGCGTTCGAAGAATTTGCGGACAGCAGCGTGGACGTAGCGGTAAAGCAGTTTGTTTTGGTTCCGCTAAAGGCTGCCTATACCGCGCAGGCCCAGGAGTTGATATACAATGCCCTGAATGCCGCCGGCATCCAGATTCCTTTCCCGCAGAGGGATGTCCATATTATTTAGAACTGGAAATATATGAACGGCTGGGTGTCGGCGGTAACGAACTGATACACCAGCATGATGACGGCTACCGCCAGGACGGCCATTATGGGCAGGGGAGTGGATGCGAAGGCCAGGCGGTAGTGTCGTTTCCAACGCTCGGGAATCCAGTGGATCACCAGACCCGCTATTACCAGCAGGAAGACACGGCGGTACTCGAAGCAGATAGACGGTATAGTCGCCGGATTCCATACAGAACCAATCTGGATAACCATGTCGCGCGCTGTCTTCCAGGCCACTTCATTGGCGGTAGCAGGGTCCAGGTTGGAGCCGCTGCGGAAGAAAAGCCGCGTGAAGGTGATGAAGGTGAAGGTCTGAGCGACACCCCAGAAGGTGGCGAGGCCACCACGGAAACTCCCTTCCGGCTTCCGTGAAACGGCCGCGTTCAGCCCGCGCACCAGCGTGACGGCGGCAATCACCGCGCTCCATACAAGAAGGATGTTCCAAACCGGTGCGGGATAGTACAGTCGCAAGGCATATACGCCTCCCGTTGCGAGCAGCGTCAGTGCAACCCTCCATCCCCACTTCATGTCCTTCCAGAGTATGTAGATAATCATACCGATGCCGTTCAGTCCGCCCCAGATGATGAAATTCCAGCTGGCGCCGTGCCACATGCCCCCGAAGAGCATTGTGATGAAACGGTTGATGTTCGATATGATTTTCTTGCGGTTCTTCTTGCTGAAAATGCCGATCAGTGTCATTGTAATGCCGCTTACGGCGATTATGCCGGCAACGACGGCGCTGCCGGAGAGAATCAGCGCTATGGCCGCAAACACCAGTATCCAGAACCAGGTTCCGAAACTTGCCCTCCGGTTGCCGCCCAGCGGAATATACAGGTAGGCCTTAAGCCAGCGGCTCAGGGACATGTGCCACCTGCGCCAGAAATCCTGCGGGTTGGTGGCCTTGTAGGGGGAATTGAAGTTCTGCGGCAAGTAGAAGCCCATCAGCGCCGCAACCCCTATCGCTATATCGGTATAACCGGAGAAATCGGCGTACACCTGCAGGGAATAGGCGAAGAGTGCGACCAGGTTCTCGAAGCCCGAAAAGAGCAGGGGATTGTCGAAAACCCGGTCCACGAAGTTCACTGCAATGTAATCGCTCAGTATTATCTTCTTCGCAAGGCCGTTGAGTATCCAGAAAACGGCGATTCCGAAGCCCCTGCGGCTAAGGTTGAACTTCCGGTGCAGCTGCGGGATGAATTCCGACGCGCGTACGATGGGGCCGGCCACCAGCTGCGGGAAGAAACTCACGTAAAAACCGAAATCAAGTATGTTGCTTACCGGTTTCACATCGTCCCGGTAAACGTCCATCGCATAGCTTATGAGCTGGAAGATGAAGAACGATATGCCCACGGGCAGCACTATCGCGTCCACCTTGAACAGCTCTTTTCCGGCAATCATGTTGCCAACCTGCGCGAATACGTCGGTTACCGCTATCTCAATGCCTGTCAGCTGCTTAAGCACATCGGCAAAGAAATATGCATATTTGAAGTAGCAAAGCAGCCCGAGTTCGATGACGATGCTGCAGACGAGGAAAAATCCGCGCCAGAAGCCTCCCTTGCGGCATTGCGCCATCCATCGCGCAAGCAGGTAACCCGCTGCTATGGCAAATACCAGCAGCAGTACGGAAAGCCCGCTGGTCCTGTAATAGAAAAAGAGGGATGCAAAGAAGAGGAAGCTGTTGCGAAGGAGTATCCTGTTTCCGATCAGCGTGAAAATCGCGTAGACCACGCCGAAGAACGCCCAGAAATAGAACTGGGTGAAAATCAGCGGGGAGTCCGGATTGAAGAGCAGGAAAGTTTCCATCTATTGGCGTTCCTCGCGGGATTTGCGATATTTGTAATAATCGTAGCTCACCATCAGGGAGTTGTAGAGCAGGCGGGATGCCGTTTCCGCGCCCTTGCGCGTGAAATGTATGTAGTCGCCACCGGCGAGCTGGGGATTTTCCCGTACCCAGCGTGCCATGGAGCCCTTGCCACCCATCGACGAATAGAGGTCCCAATATGCGGCTCCGCACTCGTGGGCGGCGCACCTTAGGGAATCTATCATCATCGGAAGATGGGGATAGGTTTCCATCGTGCCGCGGATTTTGGTGCTCATATCCGACGGGCCGATGAACAGTATCCTTGCGCCAGGAGCGCGTTCCGACAGGAATTCCAGTTCGCGTACCACAAGTTCCTTGTAATGAGATATGCCCTTCTTCCCGCTGCAGTTCGGAACCATGTTGCCCCCGAACTGGTAGATTATCAGCTTGACGGACGCTTCGTCAAAATAATCCTCCAGGCTCTTTGCGTTGATGCGCGAAAATATGGTGCCGGAACAGCCTCGCATAGCCGCGTTGTCTACGCTGACACCGCCTTCCCGGTCAAGGGCGATGCCATAGACCTCCGCCCCGGCGCCTATCGTGACGCTGGCGGTGGAACTGCTGTCAGGCAGGGTGAAACGGAAGAAGCACACCTCCCCGCCGCCGGGGGCGGGGCGTGCAATCAATGTACTGTCGCAACAGCGGATGCGGAAATCCTTTGCCGGAGGGGCGGTGACTACCGTAAGGCGGTTGTAGCAGTTGGTGCTGCCTGCCGCTCCGTGGGCCGGGTATACATTGAAGCGGCATTCTCCGTTCAGTCTTGCCGATCTTCCGGCCGGCCCGTATTTCCCGTCAGCCCTGGAGCCTCCTCCGAAATAATACGCTGAATAATGGCTGGTGCTGCCGCTGACGGTGGAGGTCGTCGTGATTGTGAAATTCCTCGTAAAAGGCAGCAATCCGGGGCCTCCTCCGCCGAATCTCTCCTGAAGCAGTTCGCGCAGGGTCGACGACATCCGGTCTTCTTCTATCTGGCTGTCCCCGTAATACATGATCCTGGTAGACGCATCCATTCCGAGGTCGAGGCTCTCGAATACCGAATCGAAGAGGGCGTAGTCGTCGTCAGGGAAAAGGATGCGCGCCGGGTCTTCGGCAAGATAGGCGAGCAGGCGCTCGTTTTCCAGCGAATCACGCCGCGCGGCCTCTGCACGGGCAAGCAGTTCAGCCGGATCCGGCTGCGGTTCCTCGGGTTCCTTCTCTGGAAGGATTGCGTCCAACAGTTCCTGAGGGGTGGGGAATTTCAGGGTAATCGTAAGTCCGTCTTCGGGTATCATGAAGCTCAGCATCGTCATCAAGGCGAATACCGACACAATAAATAATAATACCCTATTTTTTGACATCCTGATTTTCCTGTTTCTGAAAGTGGGGTGCGGCATTAGGATGCATTTACCCGGATAGGGTTGCGGAGCAACAAGCATCCGTTGCTGCTCCCCACTTTCAAGTGGCGAAGATAGGAAAAATTGTCAAAATTGCCGCCGAAAATGTTCGTTAGAGTGTTCTTAAAGTTTTATGCTTTATGTTTTTTCTTGAAATGACACAAATACTTCAAGTAGTAACAGATTGATACAGAGAATTATATAGGCTCTGAAAAAATATTTCAAAAAATTATTAAAAATATTTGTAAATTAAAATTATTTGTTTAACTTTGCAATCGGATTGAGTAAGTGACTTTCTGGTCCGTCAGTCCGATTGGTTATTAGTTTTAGTGTTATTAATTATGTGGTTAGTAGAGTTGTCGCCCGTGAGGGTCACAACTCTTTTCTTTTTTTGTAAAAAACGTGCTAACCTTCAATTTTTTTATTATATTTGTCGCTGAATGGTAGAATTTTGTTCACTTAATTCACAATAAGTATGAAAAAACTTTTTGTTCCCATTGCCATCGTCCTCGTCGGGCTGGCAGGTGTCTCCTGTGTAAAGCAGAAGATTAAGATCAACACTGACACCACTCTCAACGTGGCCGTTGATGTCGAGCAGTCTGAATCCAATGCTTCAGATTACATTATCGGCGGTGATTTCGGCGACGATGCAGTAGTTACGAAAAACACTGAAGGCGAGATTACCGTTGCTTCTCCCGAGCCCGAGGCTCCTGTGACTGTTCAGACAGATGAGGCCACCCTTCAGGCTGCACCTGTACCTGTGCCTGATATCCAGGTAGATGTTCCCCTGTCCAAGAGGTTCCCCAAGGATGACATTTTCAGCGCCCTTGAAAGGCCCCACCTCAAGGTTACCGTGAAGAACGAGACCGGTCTTCCTTTCAAGTATACCGCGACGGTCGCCAACAAGAATGGTGTGAAGTTCAATATCGAGGCTGATATCCCCCCTGTTGCCGGTGAGGTCATGGTCATCGTTGCCGAGAAGGACGAGGCCGTACAGGGTGATCCCGAGGGATGCGTATACGCCAGGCCGATTGCCAATTTCCCCGAGATTTTCAAGGGCAGTCCTGAAAAGGTCGTCCTCTCCGAGGGTAAGATGACTGCGCTGGACGTTCCCAAGTCCGGGCTGGCAGGTTCCGCGCAATATGCCGTAGAGTTCTCCGCCCGTTCGTTCTTCCCCTTCACGGTGAAGAAGGGCAGGACCTTCACTATGCGCCGCGAATTCGACCTTTCGGGTGTTGACTTCTCGCAGTTCATCGCCATTACCGGGCTTGAGGCAGTGGTCGTGGTCGAGCACAACCTTCCCCTGGATATGGAGCTTGAACTTGTTGAGCCTGAAAACATTTTTGTCACGATGCCTAAGATTCCGGCAGCTGCCAATGGCGCTTATAAAACCATGAACCTCCTTGTTCAGGCATCCTGCCCCACCGGTGTCGTCGCTTTCTCGAAGGCCGTGATCGATATTTCTGCCACCCTCAAGTACGGTGACTTCTTCAAGATTACGGACGATGATACCTCCAGCATCAAGCTGGACATCGAGAGGGATGAGAACAATAAGCAGATGCTTAAGGTCACTGGTAAACTCGGCGACTAATGAAGAGATTGTTTGTTATCATGGCAGCAGCGCTTCCTGCGCTGCTGCTTTCTGTGCGCACTAACGCCCAGGAGCTGAAAAGCACATATTTCCTTGACGATTACGTCTATAAGTATGAAATTAATCCGGCAATGCACGATGAGAAAACCACGAAGGTGTTTGTCGGTTTCGGACTTAATAATATAGGTGTTTCCGCCAAAGCCAATGTGGGAGCCGACAACTTCATATTCGTACGCAACAACGAGCTTGTGTACTTTATGAATGATAAGGTCTCCGCAGCGGAATTCCTGGGCGGTCTTCCTGATGCCGGCGTAAAGCTGAACATGAATGTGAATCTCAGCCTCCTGTCCTTTGGTTTCAAGGTCGGGCCTCACGGTTTCCTTTCCTTTGACACCCGCTTCCGTACCAAGGAGAACACGAGTGTCAGCAAGGATTTCTTCGGCCAGCTGATGAAAATCAAGGAAGGTAGCGGTCTGGATACGGGCAAGGGTGCCAGGTATAATTTCCAGTCAATAGGTGTTGGTGCCGATGTTTATCTGGAGCAGGCCATAGGTTATTCCTTCCAGGTGGCAGAAGGCCTTCGTCTGGGTGCTACGCTCAAGGGACTCTTCGGCCTGGCATCAGTCGGTGCTGAACTGAAGAATGTTGATGTCGAGTTCGTTGAGGATGATGTTGCAAAGGTCAATTCCTCGGCCAATATGTATGCGTCCTCCGAGCTCCTGGCTTTCCCCCAGCAGGGAAATATCCCCAATATACTGAATCCTGGCTACAGCCAAAAGTTCGGCGTCAGCGGTTACGGCGGTGCAGTGGACCTTGGCGTCAATTGGGAATCCAATTTCGGCCTCAGCGTTTCCGCTGCGGTACTTGATCTCGGCGGAATAGCCTGGAAGAAAGGACTTCACGGAAAGGCTGAACTTGCCGGTGAGATCATTGGCAAGAAGCCCGAAGGAATGTCGGATGATGAATATACCAACCGAATTGTCAACAATGTCTTTGACATAAAGACGACGCCGGTGACTGAATTCGGGATGCTGCCCGCTACCTTCAACGCGGGTGTCCGCTACAAGATGCCCTTCTACAAGGGACTGTCTGTCGGTGTTTACGGCGACTACCAGCTCCAGACCGGCAACTATGACGTTCGCGGAGGCCTGACCATCAGCCCCTGCCGCTGGTTTAGCTTCACTGCAAACTACGGCTGGACCAACTTCGGCGGAACCCTGGGTGCTGCGATGAACCTGCGTCCCGGCCCGTTCACTTTCTTTGCCGGTGCTGAGACCTGCTTCTACAACTTCGACACAGGCCTGCCTTTCGGCAAGGTGAATACGACTGCAAAGCTCGGTGTCCTGATCTCGGTTAAGACGCCGAAATCTTAATAATTCTTAAAAGGACTTGCTAAGTCGGAATATTTTTCTAACTTTGCAGTCCCTTTGGTGATTTGGCCGAGTGGTTAGGCACAGGTCTGCAAAACCTGCTACGGCAGTTCGATTCTGCCAGTCACCTCAAAAAAACGCCCCTGCTTCATTGCAAGGGCGTTTTCCTATAAGACGGTAAGCGTGCCCTCTTTTACCCGGAATCTGATTGTCCTCCCGCCGAACTCAAAGGCATAAATGCGCAGCGGGTCATCCTGATAGGCCGGACGAGGGTCGGCGGCAAGGACTTCCCGCAGTGCCTGGGCATTATCTCCCAGTTCCTTCTCAAGCGTTTCCGGGAGTTCTACTTTCAGCTCACTGAAGGTGTGGCTGTCCGTATATCCGCCGCGTGCGCCTGGATGTGCATCGGCATAGGGCAGATAGGGTTTGATGTCATAAATTGGAGTCCCGTCCGCCAGGTCTGCCCCCAGTACGGAAATGCTTTCCGGGCCGATGCGGTCAATCCGGACGCATGAAAGACCCAGCGGGTTGGGCCGGAAAGGGGAGCGGCTGGCAAAGATGCCTACCCGCGTGTTCCCGCCCAGACGGGGCGGGCGCACGGTGGTCCTCCCATCGGCGGAAGCATCATTCAAAGAAAAACCCCAGATGAGCCAGATATAATCGAATCCCTCAAGCCCGCGCAGGATTTCGCTGCCCCGGTAGGCCGGCTCAAGTACTACTTCGCCCTTAAGGGAGACGGCGATCCCGCTTTGTCGCGGAATCCCGAACTTCTCCGGGAGGGGAGAGCGGAATACGGCTACGGGTTCGATGTTCATTCGCCGATTTCAGCCATATAGCGCGCATAGAGCGAATCCAGCTGCGCCCTGTTTTCCTTCTTGATGGGAACGCCCTCCGGCTGGGTGGCGCTGACGATTTTGAGCGGATTAATGGGTTTGCCGTCCTTGGTTATGCGGAAATCCAGATGAGGTCCGGTGGAACGGCCGGTAGAGCCCACGTAACCTATTGTCTGCCCCTGTTTAACCCTTACACCGGAGCGGATACCCGCCGCAAATTTCGAGAGGTGCAGATATTTGGTGACGTAACCCTTCCTGTCGTGTTTGATGCTGATATAGTTGCCGCCGCCGCCCTTGTCCCAGCCGGCAAAGGTCACTACGCCGTCGCCCACCGTATGCACGGGGGTGCCTGTAGGGGCTGCATAATCGACGGCAGGATGCATCTTGCGCCTGCCTGTGATAGGGTGTATGCGTACGCCGAATCCGCTGCTGATGCGCTTGAACTGCAGGGGAGCCTTGAGGAAGCCCTTGTCGCTGCGCAGGCTGATGCCCTTCTCGTTCCAGTATTTGTTCCCGTCTTTCTGGTCCAGGTAAATGGCGGCTGCGCGCTTGTTTCCTTCTCCTGTGTAAAGGGAGAAAAAGACAGTGTCTACTCTCAAGGCCTGCCCTTCGCATGTTTCCTGATTATAGATTACACGGAAGCGGTCGCCTTTACGCAGGCTGAAGAAATCGATGGTCCAGGCGTAGATGTCCGAAAGCTGCATGATCAGGTCCGGCGACGCACCGTCCGCGAGCAGGGCGTCCCAGAGCGATGTCTCTATCCGTATATCAGATATGCGCCGCTCGTGCTTCACCTCCTTTTCCACCTTCCACACTGCGAGCGAATCGAAGCACTTGAAAACCGTACTCCTTACGGGGCTCTGTTGATACACGACGTACCTGAGGGACGCCAGGGTCGAATCCGCATAATACACATCCAGGCTGTCATGAGCCCGGAAATCCTTGTTTACCTTGAAGACGCTGTCGCAAATCTGCGTCAGGGTATAGGCGTTGCCGGGAGTCGCGCCCAGTTCCTGCAATGCGCCGGAAAGGGTCTGTCCATAGCGGATGCGGTAACCCTCGCGACGCAGCGTATCCGTCAAGAATCCCAGCGGATACACGGTGTCTTTTTGTATCAGGGCATCATCGGCGCCGGGCGCCTGCCGCTTGCAGAAGCATGAAGGAAGGCATAGCAGCAGACAAACTGCCGCTGCAACTCCCAGGAATAAGGAATTAATACTTGTCCTCGATGGCATCTTCGCGGTCCTCGATATAATCGCGGAACTTATCGGAAAGCCACTTGGGAACGGAAGGATCCTTTTCCACCTGCTTGCAGGTCTCGTAGAGGGAGTCCTCAATCTGCTTGGCGCGTTTCTTCTCCTTGTTGGCCAGAGCCTTGTCATAGGCGGCGAGCCGGCCGTAAACGTTGTGCTTTACAAGAAGGTCGTTCAGCGGGCTGCTGCCTTTTGCGGGTTCCGCCTTGGCGGGAATGGGCAGGTTGACGTTCATGGCAAGGGTAGCCGTACGGTCAAACAGGTCCTTGACCTCTTTTGCGGTGAAATCCTTCTTGATGCCTTCGGGAGCGACGAATACGATTGTGCGCTCCACGTTGGATCCCTCGTTGTACATCGGGATGATATTCTCCAGATCCTCGGCGGCCAGATAGAACCCGTCGCGAGCCTTGGTGGCATTGGCGTCGATGAAGTTGAGGTCGATGTTCATCTCCTTGATCTTGGCCTTGTCCTCAATCTTGCGGAAAGGAACTGTGGCCTTGACGGCGTACCTGCCCTTGGCGTCGGGATTGGGAACAGCCATCAGTTTGACATCGGCGCCCAGGGCAAAGAGCTGGAATCCGTTGCCGGTCATTTCCACGTTGTGCTTAAGGATAATCTTGTCTTTGGGGGCTCCGGCAAAGAATGAACAGCTTGCAAGAAGCATCGCCGAAGCAAGAAGGATAATTAGTTTTCTCATAGCGAAACAAATATGGCAATAAAAATGCAATTTTACAAGTGAAATACAAACAAAAAAACCGACCGTCCGGCCGGTTTTTTTGTGGGACCTGGCAGATTCGAACTGCCGACCTCTTGCGTGTGAAGCAAGCGCTCTAAACCGACTGAGCTAAGGTCCCCTGATTTTTGAGCCCACAAAAGTATAAAATATTTGTTAATTCACCAAATAATCTTATCTTTGCAGCCGAATTCTAAAAAATCATTGCAATGAAGAAGCAAACCCATCCCGAAACCTACCGACTTGTAGCTTTCAAGGATATGTCAGACGAGACCGTCTTCATCACCCGCAGCTGCGCGACCTCCAAGGATACGCTTGTGGTTGACGGTGTTGAATACCCTCTCGTGAAGCTTGAGATTTCAAACACATCTCATCCCTTCTACACCGGCAAGATGAAAATCGTCGATACCGCCGGCCGTGTTGACCAGTTCTATCAGAGATACAAGGCAAGGAAGAAGTAATCCTTTATCTGATACGATAAGGAGATTCATCGTAGAGCAGAAAGCGGCGTGCCTTGCGCACCCACTTCTGCTCTTCGCTTTTTATATGCTCCTCCACGATATCAAGCCCGATAGAACCTTTCAGGTACTCGGACATCACCGGGTCTGCCAGACGGGTATATAGCCCGTCATTTATCGTGAATTGCGAGTAACGCTCTGAAAAATATCGCATCAGCGTTATCGTATGCATCAGGGACTTATACTCGGCTCCCGGAGTAAGCAGGATCTGGTAGCCGTAACAGCATTCATCCTTGTATAGCCCTTCGCGCGGGACAAAACTGCATGGACGCATAAGCACTCCTTCCGGTGCGGGGGGAACCGATGCCGAGGCTTTCACGAAAGGAGCGCCGATAAACTCGTAGGGCCTGCCCGTGCCAAGCCCCGGATTGATGCTGGAATCAGCCCAGAGCGAGCCTCCGGTGTACATTATAGCCGAGAACAGCCCGGGAATGTCCGGTGCCGGCGGTACCGCCCAGCTCATAAGCTCCTTTCCGGAGGATGAGCAGTTTGCGCTGATTACGTGCAGGGGATAACTGGCTTCGGTCTCGTCGTAATACAGCAGGCAAAGTTCGCCAAGGGTCAGGGCGTGCCTGTGCGCCACCCTGGGCAGGAAAACATCGCTTTCGCCCGCTGGTAGAGTCCCTTCCACGGCCCGCCCGAGAGGGTTCGGACGGTCAACGATGTAGAGGGGAGGCGCTCCGGGGAGTGTAGCGAGGGCGGACATCAGCCGCAGCACATCGCCGGTGTAGCTGAAATGGCGCGATCCGGTGTCCTGGATTTCCACCACCAGTGCATCCAGAGACCGGATCTTGTCTATGTCGAAGTCTATGTGCGATTCGCCTCCCTCCGCCGCCGGAAGCATAAGGACAGCCAGGTTCGAGCGCCTTGAGAAAATATCCCAGACGTAGCCCCGGCGGCTGTCCCAGCAGGCGGGGGAGGCGAAAACTCCCACGCTGCCGTCCAGCAATGCCTTGTCCAGCTGGTCTTCCAGCGGCGTTGTGCGGAAGGAGAACACGGCGTCAGGCTGCCTTCATTAGTGAATTTGCAAATGCAACCACCTCATTCCCAAGTGCTTCGGCGGCCTCCTGGGTCGGTGCTTCGGCATAGATGCGGATAATCGGTTCGGTATTGGAACGGCGCAGGTGCACCCATTTGCGTTCCGCTTCGAAATCGATTTTCACTCCGTCGATGGTATTGAGCTTTTCGGCGGCATAGCGCTGCTTCATCGCTTCGAGTATGCGGTCAATCAGGGCGCTGTCGCTCAGGTCTATGCGGTTCTTTGCGATGAAATATGCGGGCAGCGTCTTCTTGTATGCGCTGGCACTGAGCTTCTTGTGCGCAAGCTGGCTGAGGAAGAGCGCAACGCCCACCATCGCGTCGCGGCCGCAGTGGGAAGCGGGATAAATCACGCCGCCGTTGCCCTCGCCGCCTATCAGCGCGCCCACCTTGTGCATCAGGGTGGTGACGTTCACCTCGCCCACGGCGGAGGCGTGCCAGGTGCCGCCCCATTTCTCGGTAACGTCGCGCAGGGCCCGGCTCGATGAGAGGTTGGAGACCGTATGAAGGTCTTTAACTCCTTGTGCCACAGCTCTTTCAAGCAGGTAATCAGCAACGCTGACAAGCGTATATTCCTCTACGAAGGGCTTGCCGTCCTCGCAGATGAATGCGAGCCGGTCCACATCCGGATCCACGCTTATTCCCAGGTCCGCCTTTTCGCGCACGACGGTCTCGCTCAGAGTCACGAGGTTCGCGGGCAGCGGCTCGGGATTGTGCGCAAAATCGCCGGTAGGATCGCAGTTCAGGCAGATGCACTCTACTCCGAGCTTCTCCAGCAGGCGGGGCATAATTATGCCGCCGACGGAGTTTATCGCATCCAGCACCACCTTGAAACCGGCTGCGCGTACGGCAGGGGCGTCAACAGCCTCCAGCGCCAGCACCGCTGCTATATGCTCGTCCGTAAAATCGTGTTCCGTAATATGCCCGAGCTCGTCGACGGGAGCGAAATCGAAATCTCCGCTTTCCGCCTTGGCGAGAATTTCCGCACCCTGCGCGGCCGTGAGGAATTCACCTTCCTCATTCAGCAGTTTCAGCGCATTCCACTGCCGGGGATTGTGGCTGGCGGTGAGGATGATACCGCCGTCGGCGCCACTGAAGCGCACCGCCAGTTCCGTCGTGGGCGTGCTGGCGAAACCGCATTTGACGACATCCACGCCGCAGGCAATCAGCGTGCCGCATACAATCTGCTCCACCATCTCTCCGCTCAGGCGGGCGTCCTTGCCCACCACCACCTTGTACTTCCCGCCGGATGCAGGGGCCTTGCGCTCCTTCAGGCAGGCGCAGTATGCGTAGGTAAACTTTACAATATCAGCAGGGGTAAGGCCCTGGCCTTCGGGGCCGCCGATCGTACCGCGGATGCCCGAGATGGATTTAATGAGTGTCATAGCCTCAAAGATAAGAATTTTCGGAGAAAGTTGCTAAATTTGTTTCCGCCCGATGGTTTATTTTCAGGTCATATTGCCGCTGCGCCTTTCCTGGATGCCGTATTACGCATCTGAGGAGCCTGTTTCTCCTGGGGAGCGGGTCCGCCTGCTTTTCTCCGGGAGGGAGTATGTCGCTGTGGTAGCGCTGATTACGGACCGGCCCGAAGTGGATATCGCCCGTATCAGGCCGATAATTTCCGTAGAGCGCTCGCTGGAGCCGGTGGGCGCGCAGGAGCTTGCATTCTGGCAGTTCCTTGCCGATTATACGCTTTGTACCCTGGGCGAAGTGTATCACTGCGCCTACCCCGCGACCCGGACCGATGCGGAACTGCGCAAAGCCCGGAACCATCCTGCGGCCGCCCATGACCTGCATCCCCGGCTCGATTCGGGCGCAAAGGAAACGCTGAAAGCGCTGCTGGCGGGCTTCGACGAAGGAAAACCCGTGCTGCTCCAAGGCGGGGGCCGGGAAAAGCTTTATTCCTCGCTCATACACCGATGCCTGGACGAAGGCAAAAGCGCGCTGCTGCTCGCTCCTGGGCGCGAAGCGGAAGCATGGGAAGGTTCCGCCCGCATCTATACGGCTTCGGCAAGCGCATCCGCCCGTCGCGATATTGCGAATGCCGTCCGCAATGGCGGTCCCGTCTTCGTTGCCGGCGGTCCCGCGGCGCTGCTGTTGCCGTGGACGACGCTCGGGCTCATAATCGTCGATGCGGAAGAATCGCCGCTGCACAGGCGCGAAATGACGGCTCCGCGTTTCAATGCCCGCGATGCGGCGGTATGGCTTGCGCAGCACATCGGCGCCCCCATCCTGCTGGGCAGTGATTTCCCGTCGATGGAATCGGCGCACAATGCCGGCTGCGGTAAATATATAAAGGTATGCACCCCGGCCGCACCCGCAGCGATTCCGCAAATAGTCGACACTACGGCTGAAAAGGGCAAGAACGGCATGAACGGCTCCTTCTCGCTGAAGCTGCTGGCGCGCATGCGCGAAGCGTTCGATGCCCGGGAGCGCGTGCTGTTGCTACTGCCATGGAACGATACGGACAATGTCGAAATCGAAGCGCGGGCGCTCTTCCCTAAGGCGGCGACTCGGCTGACTGTGCTTCCACTGCGAAAAGCAGCACCGGCGGTCCTGGCTAAATATTCCCTTGCGGCGTTGCTGGCGGCTGAATTTATGCTCAAGGGCGAGGATTTCCGTACCGACGAGAAGGCCTTCCGGGCGCTCTCCGGCCTCTGTCGTATGGCGGGGGAGTCGCAGCTGCTTGTACAATGCAGCCAGGCAGGGCATCCCGTACTGCAGGCGCTGCTTTCGCCTACGGAAGCTGAAGCGCTGCCGTCGCTGCTGCTGCGCGAACGCGCACAGGCGGGCCTGCCACCGTACAGCCGTATCGTAGATGTGGTCTTCAGCGATAAGAATGAAAAGCGGCTGCGCTGGTTCCTGGGTGAGGTGGCTGAGCGGCTTGCTGCGCTGCCCTTGTTGCCTGTGCAGGAGGTGAAAATACAAAGCGGCAGGGAGCGTATCCGCATCATCCTGCCGCGTAATGCTTCGCTTTCGGCCCGGAAGCAGGGGATTTATGGCGCCGTGACCGCCTTCTGCACCGAACGCAGTTACGCCAGCCACCTCACCCTGGAGGTCGATCCGCTGTAAAGGCTACAGCGCTGCGATCGCTGGGGCCTACTTTACCGTCTGGGCCCGCGCATTTTATTTTTTGCCTCATTTTTTGAACTGAGAGGGCCCCATAGCCCTGCTCGTTTCATTTTTAGAGCCAATTGTTAAACTGAGCGGGCCCTTCCTCTCCTAACCCGGCCTGCGTGCCCACCGGCCAGCGGTGGTGACGGTGCGGCCCTGAATCTTGCGCTCCGCGCTATTTGATATTCAAAAACGGAATGGCGCCGGCGCCGTTGTAGGTCGGCAGCTTGCCGTCCCACTTCGAAACGGCATCCTGCCGGACCAGCAGTTCGTTGAGCGACGCCGCCACAGTGCGGTTGTAGTACGCCTCGCCGTCCGCCTTGATCTTCAGCGCCTTGGCCTCACCTTCAGCCTGGGCGATTGCAATCTTGGCGTTGGCTTCCGCCTGCTTGATGAGGTTTTCCGCCTTCAGCGCCTCCTGGATGGCCTGGTTCTTTGCCTCGATGGCGGCGCTCAATGATTGAGGCGGGGTAATCTGTGAGGTGAATTCGCTGATGATAAAGCCCTCGCTGCCGAGTGAGCGGTCCAGCATCTCGCGGACTTCCGCCTCGAAGCGGGCGCGGGAGGCCATCAGTTCGTCCGAAGTATAATTATTGGCGGTGATGCGGTAGGCATCGTAGATGCAGGTGCGCATATAGCCGCTTTCAATGTCGCGGAGGGGACGGCGGTACTTGGCGAAGACCTCCGTGGCCTTGCTGCGGTCCAGCTGATAAGCAAGCAGCGGGTCCATAGAGAATGTGGCCGCGTCGCGGGTGGTTACGCTGAAGGGGGAGTAATCCACGCGCTGTATATATACGGGATAGGTATAGACGGCGGTCGTGATGGGATTGTAAAAGGTGAAACCGGTTACCGGCGTGGCCACCAGTTTACCCTGCTCGGTCAGGGAGAATTTCTTGAATTTGATACCTACTTCGGAGTTGTCCACAACAGTGCAGCAGGTCAGGGAGAATATCAGTACTACAAGGGCGGCAATGCCGACTTTCATGACAACTGAGGAAAATTTCATGGCATTTTTCTTTTGGTATTTGCAAAGTTATAATTTTTACCCTATATTTGCAATCCCAAATCACGGTGGGTTCGTATAACGGTTAGTACTCGAGATTCTCAATCTCGCAATAGGAGTTCGATTCTCCTACCCACTACCAGGACTCTGCAACCTTTTCCAGGTTGCAGTTTTTCGTTTAAGACCGTTAATGGAAAGCTGTGTGAAAAGCGGCGTGGATATCGTTGTCCTGAGCCATTGTTTGACATATGTAATCAGTAGTGTGTATTACGGGTAACAAAAATGTTAACGATATTAACAAATTTGTTTCATCTACTGATATACTTATAGTTATTGCAAATCTCGGGATTTGCGACAGGACAAGGGATTTCACATATGAAATCACCGGAAAAGGGCAGGGGATGTGAGGATGTGAATCGTTCGGAATCAGGGCCGGATTTCGCCCAGGATGCAACGCCTCAGGAGGTCCAGTGCGGAGGCGGAAAAGCGCTCGATATTGCGTTCCCGGTCGTTATGGTAAATCCGCTTTTCGCTTACCGTTCCGCATGGGCCGTCCACCGCAATCCAGACGGTTCCGCCCTCGTTGGTCCCGTCTCCCTCGCTGCCCGCCAGCCCGGTTGTGGCGATTGCCCAGGTGCTGCCCGTAAGCTGCCTTGCGCCCCGGGCCATCGATTCCGCGACATCGGCGCTGACGACCCCCTTTTCCCGTATCACAGCGGCGGGTACGCCAAGTATTTTTTCCTTGACCGGAACGGCGTAGGAGGTTATCGAACCCAGGAAATAGTCGGATGCGCCGGGGATGGTGGTGATGAGGTGGGCGATCTCGCCGCCTGTGCAGGATTCAGCCGCGCTGAGCGTTTCTCCCCGTTCCCGCAGCATGCGCCCGATAACGGCCTCCAGGCGGTCTTCCTGCTCTGAGTAGATCCGAGCCCCCAAAATCTTCTTCAGGGCCTCGATTTGGGCTGAAATGCGGCTTTCCGGGGATGTTTCGGCCCCGCCATAGACCGACAGGCGCAGTTTGATGCCGGTAAGCGTGTTGGGCAGGTAGGCAAGGTGCATATCGGCGGGGAGCGCATCCTCCCACGGGGCTATGAGCTGCGCAAGCGCCGATTCAGCCAGGCCGTAGACCATCAGGTTGCGATGCGTAATGGGTTCCAGCGCGTTGTGTGCTCGGATATCGGCGATTACCTCCGGAAGCATGCCCAGGGTTTCATGCGGTACGCCGGGCATGGCGTAGAGAGTCGCCGGGTGCCCGAAGCGGGACTCCTGGAAGCGGAAAATCATGATTGGCGCCGTTCCGAAGCGGTTCGGTATTACTTCGCAGCCCGAAGGCACCATCGCCTGCTGCAGGTTGGATTCCAGCACATCGAGCCCGCGGGAGTGCAGGATTGTCTTGACAATGGCTTCCTGCGCCTCGTTTTTGACCATTTCCGGGCTGTTTGACAGCTTTGCGAGGGCTGGTTTGGTGATGTCGTCTTTCGTGGGGCCCAGGCCGCCCGTAGTCAGCACTACGGGGTTCCTGCGCAGCTCTGCTTCAAGCGTAGAGATGATATCTTCCTCGCGGTCCGCTATACTAACCATCCTGTTCGTGCGGATGCCTATTTCGCCCAGGGCTCGGGAGAGGTGGGAAGAATTGGTGTCGACAATCTGTCCGATGAGGATCTCATCGCCGATGGTGCATATCGAAGCCTTGGTCATAATCGCAATAACGTTTGCACTGCGAATTTAGCAAAAAATGCCGGAAAGATGCGATTATGCGGCTATTTCGCGGAAAGAACCGTCGGAGAAAAAGACGATAATTTTAGAGATAGTTTTCTCTGTAGCAATTGATTGCTGCGGCTTATCTAAAGGATTGATGTCTATTTTCTTCGCATTTTTTACCGGAGGCTCATGCGGCACAGGGGCGGAAGGTGAATCCGGCTCTGTGTCCTCCGGAAGGGACGAAAATAGGTCGAATTCGGAAGTGTCACTTTGGGTAACATGCTCTTGTGCATTAAATTCCAATGCCTTAGATGTTTTATACATCTTTCCTTCACCGGTGATCAGCCATTCAATGTTCAGGGCAGGGTAGGCGCGGGTGAGATTCTCTATGAAATCGAATCCTGGCTTGTTGCGGCCTGATAAAATGTGGGAAACGCTTGCGCGCGCCACACCCACTGTGTCGGCGAACGCCGATTGACTGATATTCTCGGCAAAAATGAATTGTTGCAGCCTTTTGTTCATGGCAACATTTGTTAACAATGCTTTTGCAAATGTAAACATAATTTTTGTAAATTGCAACTGTTACAAAAATACACAGAGGTTGTCGGGCTGGGAAAATAGGGGGATATTTATTGAAGTGATATAAAAGATTAGAATTTATAAAATACTTATGAATAAGTATATAAATTATAATTTTATACGGAATTTATTGGTTGGTTTTTCGGTTACTATGTTGTTAACCGCCAGGTTCTATTTTACTGCGATAGGTTGAATAGTAAAAACATTTGAAATAAAACTACTTACATATAATGTATAATTGTCATAAAAATTCCTTATTTTACAAATATAAAAATCCCTGCATTTCGCTTGTATTATTTGTGAATTTCACAAAATTATCCTAATCGGTGTATTGTTGTGACTGAAAATTTTGTTATAAAATCCCGCGGCCTGCGGCCGTCGGGTTAGTAGCGGCCGGGAATCGAATTGTTGGCACCTTCGACGAGGCTTTTCAATGCAGTATTCCCTTAAAATAGTTTGAAATGTGGACAAATAATGCTATTTTTGCATTGGTAATTTTCTGACGGAATGTTTGTTACATGACACGTCTCTCAAATAGGTGGTATGTCTTTATCGTTGTTTTCTATTATGAAAAAAATTGCTTTTTTGGCAGTCGCTTCACTGCTTCTTTCTTGTGGTAAGGAAAACGAGAATCCACAGGATCAGTACCAATCAGGTTTTCCAGTTGCTATAGATATGGGATTATCGGTAAAATGGGCGAATGCAAATCTTGGAGCTACGGCACCGGAGGACTATGGCGATTATTACGCCTGGGGGGAAACCGAGCCGAAGGACAATTATCTGAAAGAAACATATAAGTGGATCAATGACGCCGGCGAGATTTCGAAATATGTAGCAAAGGGTTCCGATGGGATAGATGACAATAATATTGTTCTTGATCCGGAGGACGATGCTGCGCATGTTAAGCTTGGCGGCAAGTGGAGAATGCCGACAAACAGTGAGATTTCCGAGCTTGTTTCCACAAGGAAGAATGACAACTATCAGTGGGAATGGACATCCTTAAATGGCCATGACGGGTGGTTGGTGACATACCTCGTAAACAATCATTCCATATTCTTCCCAATCGCTGGTTTCAAGAGCGGTACGAAGACTCTCGACATAGGAGAATATGGCCACTACTGGTCCTCTACCCTAAATAGCACAATATATAATTCTCAGGATGCCTGGTTTATGCAGTTATCTCGAGGTAGCGCAGGTGTCTATTTTGACGAATCTCGTGTAATGGGGCTGTCTGTGCGCCCCGTTTCAGAATAACGACATCTGTTTTGCCAGGGGAGCAAAAAGAGGGCGCTGAAAATCTGTCGCGCGGTACATCGGCCGTCGGATTTCCGGCTACTTGCCAAAGACGGCCAGCGGACAAACGGGATGCGTCGTAGAATTTCGTACAGCAGCGGGCTAAGGGTGAACACGGCCAGCAGGAACAGCAGGGGCATGAACCACGGGTACAGGATGTACATCACCACATCCTGATACTGCGGGCATTCGGGATAAGTTCCGAACCCGCCGATACCCCCGAAGACGCCCTTGTTATTGAAAAAATAGACGACGCGGTACAACAGCACCAACAGCACCGTCACCCACCGCAGATTGTCGATCCAATACTTTCTCATTCGCAACGACAAAGATACGACATCCCGCGCAATATTCGAACAAAAGTGGCCTTTTGTCCCCAATCCCGCTGCCTGCTGACATCAAATATGAACACGGGCGGCCACACCGCCCGGACCCTGGCGGCCGTCCGGCTTAACGCGGGATTTGGTTGCATTTGCTATATTTTCCAGCAAAAGAATTTCTGGTCCTTTTGAAGGGCCAGAAAAAATGACTATATTTGCATTGTAGAGATATATCTGATAGAAGTAAATATCTGATAATCAATTGGACGCTTGAAGATTAAAGGGTCAGAAAATGAGAAAGACGATAGAACAACTCAAATCGATGCGTGAGACTGAAGATCATGTGGAGTTCAAAAAAGGCGCGCAGGGAAATGTGGCTTACAACGGTGGCACCAAAACAAATCCTTCCGACAGACGTAAATGCATTCTCGGTTACGTCACTGCACTCTGCAATGAAAAAGGAGGTTCCTTGGTCATCGGAATGCAAGAAGCTTATCCACACAAAGTGTGCGGCACCAAGCAGAACGAGAACAGTATCGGCGTTCTCGAGTCCAATATCTATAATGACACCGGTATCAGGACTGACATCTATGAACTTTATGAGGATGACAAACGTGTCCTTGTCATAGATGTCCCCTCTCGCCCAAAAGGTCGAGTCTTTAAGTTCGAAGACGTTCCACTTATGCGTGTTGGAGAAGAATTGAAACCCATGTCGGATGAAGTCTATCTCAGCATCATTCAAGAGCAGGAGCCGGATTTCTCCGAACAATTCTGTGAGGGGATCACAATTGACGACCTGGACAAAGATGCCATAGAGATCCTGAAGGATAAGTATGCAAAAAAGCAGAAGAACCCTTCCTTCCGCTCTCTGGACAACTATCAGGCACTTTCCGATCTCGGCCTCGTTTTTCAGGGAAATGTGACTAATGCGGCTGTAATCCTGGTTGGGAAGAAGGCCATCATCAACAGCAAGTACCCTCAGGCAAAGATTTCACTTGAATACAGGACCAGCGAATCCAACATTCACTTTGATGCCAGGGAGTTCTTCGATGGTCCTTATTATATCATGATTGACAAACTTTGGGCTGCCATCAATTCCAGGAATGGTTCGGTACCGGTCCGCAGCGGCATCTATAAAGATTACGAGATTCCCCTGTTCAATGAAGATGTCATTCGTGAGGCATTGAACAACGCCATCGCGCACCGGGCTTATGACATTCAAGGTGAGATAATCGTGAAACAATATCCCACCCAGATGATTTTCCTCAATCCCGGCGGTTTCCCCCATGGGGTCACCATTGACAACATACTCTACGTCCAAAGCACCCCGAGAAACCGGCTCCTTGCTGATGTTCTTTCAAAGACCGGCTTGGTGGAACGCTCCGGCCAGGGTGTGGACAACATCTACCTTGACACCCTCTCCGAGGGAAAACCGGCACCTGATTACACGAAGACCGATGATTTCTGCGTTACCCTCATCCTTTCTTCAAGAATAGAGGATGCCGCTTTCTCCCAGTTCATCAATGCCATTCAGGACTCGCTCCCGGACGATGCCAAACTCACGGTATATGATGTCCTTACGCTCAATATGATCCGTCAGACAAAAAACCGCCAGTCCCTGGACAAGAAGATTGTCACCAAGTTGCTGAAGGCTGGATACATAGAACAGCGCGGCAGGACAAGCGGGACCTACTACATACTCGGAAAAGACTATTATGAAATGTCCGGAAAAATGTCCGAGTATTTCAATTTGACTGACTGGGACGAGAGCCAGGTTTTTTCGATCGTCGCCTCGTTCCTGAAGAAAAACAAGACGGCCAAAATGGGCGATTTCGCAAACCTCTTCATCGGCCACCTTTCAAGGAAGCAAATACGAAGCTATATTGAGAAACTGGTTGATAACGGAATGCTTTCATTTGTCGGGGATGGCAAAATGCGCACATATTCACTGAGCAAAAGATACGAGAGCGAAATGGCGCTGATTACCAAAGCCGTCGAAATCGGGCTCAATGAAATGAGCAAGCAGGCAAAGGACCAGAAAAAGGGCCAATAATCCAACAATAATTGCGCGCTCACTCTCGTAATAAGTTGATACGCAATAGAATAATAAGGGCCAAACAAGGATTCATTAGTCGAATCCCGCTGCCTGCGGCCGTCGGGTTTGATGCTACTTGCCCAGGACGGCCCACTTGACAAACGGGATGCGTCGGAGGATTTCGTACAGCAGCGGGCTCAGGGTGAACACGGCCAGCGTCAGGATGACATACATAGACCACGCCGGCAGTGCGGTATAGGTTTTCATCATATAGCCCAGGCTGGCAATCACCAGATAATGCACGATATAGAAGCCAAAACTGACCCTCGATAAATACCCGGCTGCCGCTCCTGTGCCGTTGAACCGGGCCTGGAACCAGCCCATCATCGCCAGACAGGCCAGCCAGCCATAGAGGCAGTTGAGCGGGCTGCACAGGTACTGCGGCGTGGTATTGTTCTCTCCGAAGGTGGTGCCGATCAGGACGCCTCCTGCCACCAGCGCGCAGCAAAGCAGGGGAGTCCGGGCTTTCCCCAGGGCTTCCTGCACCCTTTCGTGCGAGAAGACAAAATAGCCCATCAGGAAGACGGTCAGGTAGAATAGCGGCTTGTACAGGTTATACAGGCCGTCGGCGGACTCGGGCCTGGGGTTGCGGATCAGCAGTTGCTCGGCTGCCCAGAAAACCACGCCCAGCAGAAGAATCCCGTAAATGTTCAGTTTGCCGCAGGCGTTCCACAGCCGGTTCCCGGCGTCCAGCCTGCGCACTCCCAGCAGAATCAGGGAAAAGAGCCATAGGTCCTGGATAAACCAGAGCGGACCGATGCCGCTGAAGGCGCAAATCAGGTATCTGCCGATGAAGGGAACCCCGTCGAACACGCCCGTCCGGGCCGCCACCGCGGTATTGAAATAGCCGGTCATCCAGTGGAAGACCAGCAGGCCGACGGTAGAAGGGACCAGCAGTTTCCGGGTACGGGCCTTGAACCAGGTCCTACCGCCGTACTTCTCCAGCGCATAGCGGGCGCTGACACCGGCCAGCAGGAACAGCAGGGGCATAAACCACGGGTACAGGATATACATCACCACATCCTGATACTGCGGGCATTCGGGATAAGTTCCGAATCCGCCGATGCCTCCGAAGACCCCCTTGTTATTGAAAAAATAGACGACGTGGTACAACAGCACCAACAGCACCGTCACCCACCGCAGATTGTCGATCCAATACTTTCTCATTCGCAACGACAAAGATACGACATTTCGAGAATTTGGTTGATAGTTTTGAATTTTCAATTAAAAAGTGGTATCTTTACCACCAATTAGCAAACATTTTGGTCTATGAAGTACCTCAACATAGCAAAAGCCATTGAAGCCTGGCGCGTTATCCAGCCCCTCTCCGAGAGGGACCGCGAGCGCTTGAGCCGCAAGTTCACCGTGGATTTCAACTTCAATAGCAACCACATTGAAGGCAACACTTTGACCTATGGACAGACGGAACTCCTGCTGCTTTTCGGCAAGGTCGTCGGCGAAGCCGAAATGAAAGATCTGGAGGAGATGAAAGCCAGCAACGTCGGCCTCAAGATGATGCAGGAGCAGGCTCTCATCAAAGAAATGCCTCTCACCCAGAACTTCATCCGCCAGCTCCATAAAGTGCTGCTCCGCGAAGACTACACCGTTTATCGTGAGCTCCCCGGTGGCCAGCAGACCAGCTACGTCATCCACGCCGGACGGTACAAGACCCGTCCGAACAGCGTGATTACCCGCTACGGAGACCGCTTCGAATACGCTTCACCGGAAGAGACTTCCGCCCTGATGGCCGACCTGGTGGACTGGTACAACGAAGAAGAAGCCAAGGGCAAACTCAGCCCCGTTGAGCTGGCGGCTCTCTTCCACTACCGCTACATACGCATCCACCCCTTCGAGGACGGCAATGGCCGTATAGCCCGCCTGATTGTCAACTTCATCCTTGCCCGTCACGACTACCCGATGATTGTAGTGCGCAGCCGCGGAAAGAAAGAATACCTGGAGGCTCTCCACCTGGCCGATTTGGAAGTAGGTGCAACGCCCAGCATCGGCGCACACGCGCCCCTTGACCGCATCCGTCCCTTCTCAAAATACTTCACGGCCCTGGTGGCGGAAGAGATATACAACGACGTCCGCTTTGTCACCGAGCCGAATGAAAACGTCTGGTGGTACGATGGCCAGCGCGTTGAATTCCGTACGCCGAATTACGCCAGGATTCTCCGGATAATGCAGAGCCGCCCTTCCGTCACCATTGACGGCTTGAAGGAAGAGCTTGGCATCAACAAATCCGCGGTCCAGCGCCTTCTCGGCTCCCTCAAAGAAAAGGGATATATTGAGCCTGCAGGCGAAGGCGGCTGGCGAGTAATCATTACTCCGTCGCTGTAGACAAATTCACTTTTCAAAAAGTTCTCCCAATCCCGCCGCCTGCGGCCGTCGGGTCCGGATCGGTACGCCCCTGCGGGGACGAAAAGGCTTAATCGGGGAATACCCAGTGACCGGTCTTACTGGCACCGTCCCAGTGGATTCCCATTTCATCCTTAAGGATGCGCAGGTGATATTTAATTCCTGCCAGATTCACATTACAGAGGTCACCGAGTTCTTGCCTACTGATAGTGGGGGTAGCTTTCATAATGCGAACCATCTTTCTATGTAGTTCAGGACCCTTTTCCTTGCGGTTTTTGTGGTTAGTTATGGGGTTAGTTTTGAGGGTAGTTGTGGGGGTAGTATCCTTGCTACCCTCACCGGCTTTCCGCATCTCTTGACAGGGTATCACACCTTCAGTAATATCGTAATCATAATCCCGCTGCCTGCGACCGTCAAATATTATCACGGGCGGCCACACCGCCCGGACCCTGGCGGCCGTCCGGCTTGACGCGGGATTTGAAAACAATGATCGTTTTCGTGGGCTCACGAAAATGATGTAGAATGCGCTAGGATGCCATTATTGCTTGTAATGTGAGAATTTCATAGAACATTGACGTATATGTTGACTTGTATTCTCTGACAACTATATGTTAATGTTGAAACACTGGTTCATTTTATTACCTATTACTATACGCTATAACATAAAAAATGCTAAATTTGTAAGAATGCAAACACAGACAAACATAACCCCTTGATATGGATAGTTCCCACAGTCAGATGGTGAGCCTGATTTGGAACATAGCGGACGACGTTCTCCGTGACGTGTTCCTTCGTGGCCAGTACCGTGACGTCATATTGCCGATGGTGGTTCTCCGCCGCCTGGATGCCCTCCTGGAGCCTACGAAAGAAGAAGTGGATGAAGAGGTAAAATCCCAGCAGGAGATGAAATTGGAGGTCCTGGACGAGGACGCCATAAAGGACATCACCGGCCTCAGCTACTTCAACACCAGCAAGTGGACGCTGAACCGTCTGAAATCCCAGGCCACAGACAACAACGACCTCCTGTACGATAATTTTGCTGAATATCTCAACGGCTACAGCGAGAATGTCCGGGACGTGCTGAAGAACTTCGATTACTTCACCAAGGCCAAGAAGCTGGCCGATAATGACCGTCTGCTGGCCATCATAGAACGCATCACCGACCCCCGCATCAACCTCACCGATAAAGATGTGAAGGGACCTGATGGCTTGAAGATTCCGGCCCTCACCAATATCGGCATGGGTACAATCTTCGAAGAACTCCTCCGTCGTTTCAATGAAGAGAACAACGAGGAAGCGGGAGAACACTTCACCCCGCGTGACGCCATCACCCTGCTGGCCCACCTGGTGTTCGAACCTGTGAAGGATAACCTTCCCAAGATTATCTCCCTGTACGATCCTGCCTGCGGTTCCGGCGGCATGCTCACGGAGGGTTGGGAATATCTCGTGAGCTTTGGCGTCAATCCCAATGCCATCCAGCTTTCAGGAACGGAAATCAACCCGGAAACCTATGCCATCTGTAAGTCCGACGCCATCATCAAAGGCGTTGACCCCTCCGGCATCCATCTGGGCAACACCATCACCGAGAATCATTTCGCCGACCAGTCCTTCGGCTTCATGCTCACCAATCCTCCGTATGGCAAATCCTGGAAGGAAGACAAGAAGAAGATATACCACGAGAAAGACCTCTTGGACGACCGCTACTGCCTCACGCTCTTGAACTTTGCAGGTGAAGCCGAGGTTCTGGACTGCACGCCCCGCACCTCCGACGGCCAACTCCTTTTCATTCTGGAAGAGGTAAACAAGATGAAACCCATCGAGTTCCAGCCGCAGGGTGCCCGTATCGCATCCATCCACAACGGCTCCTCTCTCTTCACAGGAGATGCCGGCAGCGGTGAGAGCAACATCCGCCGACACCTGGTGGAAAGCGACCTCGTGGAGGCTATCATCCAGCTGCCGAACAATATCTTCTACAACACGGGCATCTCAACCTATGTATGGCTCCTCACGAACAAGAAAAATTGGGAGCATAGGGATAAAATTCAGCTCATCGATGCCTCCCAGGCCTTTGAGAAACTCCGGAAGAATCAGGGCAGCCGCAACTGCACCATCGACCCCAAGGCACGCGAAATGATTCTCCGTGCCTGCCGGAACATCACCGATGAAGAAATCGTTGAGGGCGACCACAAGGTTGTGTCAAAGGTATTCGACGGCGACGACTTCCGCTACTACAGCGTTACCATAGAGCGCCCGCTTCGTCTCCGTAGTCAGTTCAACGCCATCAAGATAGATGAACTCCTGTTCGACAAGGGCAACTTCGAGCTGTCCAAGTGGCTGTACGATACATACAAGGATATGGTTTTCACCGGCCTGGAATCCGTGATGACAGACATCAAGGAATATCTGCAGGAAAACGAAATAAAGGTTACTGATAAGAAACTGGCGAACCTGGTATCTGCTGCCAAGTGGAAAGAGCGCAAGGCACTGATGGAAGCCGCGAAGGCGCTGCACAAAGAAGTGGGGAACGATGTCTATATGGACTACGCCGTCTTTGCCGGTAAGATTGACGCCGCTGCCAAGAAACAGAAACTGGGATTGTCCGCGTCAGCGCTGAAGACAATTGCCCGCGCCATGTCCGTCACTGATTCTGCTGCACAGCCAGTGGTGAAGAAAGAACTCAAGGCCGATGCAAAAGATCTGGAGTCGCTGGAAAGCACCTTCAAGGTCCCCCGGGAGCGTTTCGCCGATTATGGCTACCACCCGGCAGCAAAAGGTAAGTACATAGAATACGAGCCGGATTCCGACCTGCGGGATACAGAGAAGATTCCCGTGAAGGAAGACATCTACGAATACTTCCATCGCGAGGTGCATCCTTATGTGGATGATGCGTGGATCAGTATTGCTCCCACAAAGATTGGCTGCGAGATTTCTTTTAACAAGTACTTCTACAAGCCCGTTCCGCTTCGCACGTTGGAGGAGAACCAGGCCGACATCATAGACCTGGACCAGAAGAGCCAGGGCTATATTAAATCGCTGTTTGAACTGCTGTAATTATTGGTCATGAAGCAATATTCATCATATATAGATAGTGGCATTCAGTGGTTAAATGAGATTCCTGCCCATTGGAAGATTCTACCAGGACGTGCTTTGTTCACAGAGAATAAAGAGAAAAACGATGGCGGCGAACATCAGGTTCTTTCATTAAGCTATGGTAGTATTATCATAAAAAAGAATGTTAACGAAGGGTTGATTCCCGAGAATTATTCTTCATATCAATATATACGCCCTGGATACATTATTGTCAGATGTACGGACCTACAAAATGATAAAGTCAGCCTAAGGACTTCAATATCCGAATACGAAGGAATAATCACAGGCGCATATCTTGGATTAATCCCGAAGCCGATTTGCCGATCAAAGTTTATTCATTACCTTTTAAGAGCATGGGACTGTTCTAAAGAATTATATCGTTATGGTTCTGGTTTAAGACAGTCTCTCAGTTGGAATGATTTTAAGTATTTGTTACTTCCAATACCAACTCCTGAAGAACAAGATGCTATTGTTGCCTATCTCGATGCCGCCACCGCCAAGATAGACGAAGCCATCGCCCAGCAGCAGCGCATGATTGATCTCCTTAGCGAAAGAAAGCAGATTATTATTGATAAAACTACGACTAAGGGGGCCTTTTCAGGAAAAGAACTACATGATAGCGGCGTGGATTATATTGGAGAAATACCTGAAGGCTGGACGACGACAAAAATTAAATTCGTGGCTTCGTATAACGATGAAGTGCTTTCAGAAGATTCTGCAGACAAGGATATTGAATATGTGGAGATTGGGGATGTTCAATACGGAAAAGGCATTACTGGTAGCGCCAACTATCTTTTTAAGGACGCCCCTTCACGGGCTCGAAGAATAACAAGAAAAGGTGATATCATTGTTTCGACCGTAAGAACTTATTTAAAGGCAGTCGCTGTTATCAAAAAAGACGGCCTAATCGTTTCTACTGGTTTTGTCGTAATTCGACCTAAATCAAATGTTGACGCTCAGTTTTTAGCGTATGCAATTCTGAATTCTGCTATTATTAGTGAAGTAGAGAAGAACTCTGTTGGCACAAGTTATCCTGCGGTAAATGCGTGGGAAGTAGTAGATATCAAGGTCCCAATTCCTCCTATAGAAGAGCAGAAAAGGATTGCTTTGTATTTGTCTGAAATCGAAAAGAATACTGAGAAAGCTATTGAAGGATGTGGAATGATTATTCAAGCACTTCAGGAGCGTAAGCAAATCATTATTAACGACGTAGTTACAGGAAAAGTCAAAGTAGTTTAATTTGGAATAGTATTATGGCAAACCGCATTCAAACTATTATTCGCACGGCGGCAATGATTTATGCAGAAGATCAGTCTTTACAAACCGTAAAGAGTGTTCGTCGTAAGTTCATCGATGCTGTCTTGGTTAATGCGGATAATACACCGCAGACAATCGAAAACATCATCTCCTTACTTCAAGAGAACCATAAACTTGTTGTCCAAGAGAATGATATTGATTCGATCTTGAACGACAACCGCTATTATGAGGTTATTGTCGGCCAAAAGAAAAATGCAAACACTTATTATTTGCCGCAGAAAAGATTCCTAAAGCTGAAGGAAAAATCCGATTATACAATTGATGACGCCATCAATGAGTACTTGTCATTTAACCCAGGAGATAAACCTGAAGAGTTAAGGGGACTTTTGCATAAGTATCTGTATTCTTTGTTGAATACAAATATCGGAGCATATAGCCAACTTCTTGAAAGAAAAGGAAGAATCAGTTCTCCCGTAATAGACTCAAGTTCATTCAGCGAAAGCGAGATAGAGGTTATTAATGGTTTCATAAAGTGGGATAATGCTCCCAAGAATAGGGCTCTTTTCGAGGTGGTTAATTATTGTATTGAATATGCCACTGCCATCAATAGCATTGATCCACAAGATGTTGTTGCTGCTCTTCGTAATAAATCCATGTATCTGGATAATGCGTTAATCTACAGGGCTCTTGGGATTAACGGAAGACCACGAAAAGACAGAGCGGATAATTTACTACAAAGATGTGTGGATAGTGGGCAGAAACTAATAATCAGCTCGGTAACGAGAAAGGAGTTTTTTGAAACAATTGATTTTCATATTGCTCAGTTAAGAAGAGCAACTCCTTATGGCAGTATTGATCCATCTCTTTTCCGTAAGTATACCGGAGGGTATACTATATATCAGTTTTACCATGATTGGCGAAAGGAAAGGAGCGTTTACGGATTTGAAGCATTCCGTTTACACATAAAAAATGAATACGATTCGCTTCTTAGGCGCTATCACATTGAAGAGGACTTTAAACAACAATTCAATGAGAAGGATGAAGAAAGGATTGAACAATATGCTGAAGAGATAAAACATTATAAATGGCAGAAAAACGACACTCTGCATGTTAATGATGCCAGAAATATGGTTTGGTTGGAGCTTGCGAGGAACCATTGTGATAATAATGTTAAAGATACCAAATATTATTTTGTAACCTCTGATAGAAGATTACAAGAATGGGATTTACAACATTCTAAGAATCAGCCTATTACAATGCTTCCCAGCCAGTGGTTAGCATTATTGCTTAAGTATTTCTCTCAAAGTAACGATGACTTTAAGAGTTTTGTAAGTTTCTTGACCATACCGAGCGAAAAGACAGAAGTCACACCGGAAGAGTTACAAGATATTCTAGCTGGAATAAGTGAAATTACTGAAGATTTCCAAAAACAAAACGATATTGTATCTTCTCTTCTTGAGTCTGACAATTCTCGGGAGTTAAGAAATCGTATTGAGGCAAAAAAATATGCACAGAGCCGTATAGAGGCGCAGTTCAAAGAACAATTATTGTCGGCGGAGGTCGAGAGTCGGAAAAAACTAGATGCTCAAGATGCAGCATTTAAAGAATCGCTTTCAAAACAAAAAGAAGAATTTGAGAATGTACTGGTTGCTCTTAGGAAGGAGAGGGAACAAGATAGAATTGAAAGGATAAAGGATAAAATAGAGGCTTGTAATACTCAATTAAAAGATAAAGAAAAGATTAAATATATGATTGATTTAAGGGTTAATCGAAAAAAGAGACTATTAATTGTGTTCATCGCCACTTTTTATATTCTTTCGATTCTTACCATTGTATTCTTAATAATTAAATTGGGATGGGATGTTATGGAGCCGATTACCTGGGGAATAAGTGTATTGTTACTTGCAGTACCATTCATTTACTCCCTATTATCTGATAAGAAATTAGACTGCCGTACTATCATAACAAGTTATAAAAATCGTTGTTATCGAAAGTTATGTAAAAAAGAAGGTTTTGATGAGGCTGAAATCCAAGATTTAAAAGACACATTAGATGTATCAAAACAACAATTATCAGCTTTGGAAGGCAGTAATTAAAAGGTAAGGAGATGATGAAAGACGGCTACATAGATTTCGACGAGTACATCAGGCAAGGAGAACCTGACAAGAGGGAAAAAGCGACTCTCTGGCGGACCGCGATTGGCCTGCAGGCCGTCGATGGCCTGAAGACGTCCGAGTATCTGAAGGAAACGGCCCGTAAGCATATCGAAGGCGAGATAGACATTGACCAGGCCCGGGAACTGATAAAAAGTTACTACCAGTCCAAACAATCCCGCGAGCCGGACGATGACCAGATGCAGGAGGCCGACAAAGTATCGGCCAATATCACAAAGATCCTCGCCTCCGCGTCCCTTGACTTCAGCTCGCAAGGAATTATCGCGCTGCATCGAAGAATTTTTGATGGCGTATTTAAACATGCCGGAAAAATCCGTGATTATGATATCACCAAAAAAGAATGGGTGCTGGAGTACGATACCGTCCATTATCTGAATTGGGAAGACTTGCGCCGGGCATTGGATTATGACATTGAGCAGGAACGCAGTTTCAGTTACAAAGGACTGACGACTGATGAATTGATATCTCACATTACTCAATTCGTGTCCGGCATTTGGCAGATTCATGCATTTTGCGAGGGTAATACACGTACGACAGCTGTCTTCACTATTCTATATCTGCGGGATATTGGATTCAAAGTAAACAATGATCTGTTTGCAGAACATTCCTGGTACTTCCGAAATGCTTTGGTCCGAGCAAATTACAGGAATGCGGTGAAGGGTATTGGCTATACTCCAGTCTATCTTGAGCGTTTCTTCCGTAATCTGCTTTTGGGTGAACAATGGGATTTGCGTAACCGATATCTTCATATCAATCCTTCTCCTGAATGGAGTGTACAGCCCAATCTTGCGGCCCCTTCAGCTCTGATTGATGATACCGACAAGTACCCGACAAGTACCCGACAAGTACCCGGCAAGTTGCATACCGATAATGCCAATATCTTGAAACTTGTGTGTGCAATAAATAACAAGCAGTTGTCCGTCAGGGAGATGCTATTGGAAATGGGATTAAAAGACCGGGAGAGTTTTTTGAACCTATATCTTTCTCCCGCAATCGGGGAAGGATTTGTCCGGATGCTGTATCCGGAATCTCCACGCCATCCTCGCCAGAAGTATTTACTAACGGCAAAGGGATTGGCACTGTCAAATGAATTAAAAGGGAAAGAGCAATGAAATGTTCACTGACCAACGAGCAGGCATTTGAGTACCTGATAGAAAATGCGCTGGTGGGCAGCACCGTTGAGGAACGAAAAGCCGCCGGCAACGAAGATATTGATGCCCAGAACCCAGGCACGGACCAGTACTACTGGGGCCGTCCCAAAGATATGCCCAGCAAGTTGGCCATCGACCAGCGCCGCCTCTGGTCCTTCTTGGACTCCTCTCAGGGGGATGTTCTGGCGGAGTATCGCGGCAAGGACCTCAAAGCTGCCGTAGAGCGCCAAATCAGCAGCGACATTACCAATTTCGGCATCATCAAACTCATCCGTGAAGGCATTGACGTGGATAACATCCACCTCACCCTGTTCTTCCCCAAACCTTCACCCTCAGACAGTAAGGCCAGCCACGCCAAATACGCCAAGAACCAGTTCTCCGTCACCCGCCAGCAGACATTCTCCCTGCTGAATCCCGGATACGAGATTGACATGGTGGTATTCATCAATGGCCTGCCCGTCTTCACCTTCGAGCTCAAGAATCCCTGGACCTATCAGACGGCCAAGTATAACGGCCAGAAGCAATATAAAGAAGAGCGTAGTCCTCGCGAGCCCCTGCTGAATTACGGCCGCTGCCTGGCGCACTTCACCATGGATAAGGACGAGGTTTACTTTACCACCAGGCTGGCCGGAAAGGAAACCTATTTCATGCCATTCAACAAGAGCCTACCCAATGGCCAAGGTGCTGGCAACCCCATCAGCGAAGATGGCTCCTACAAGACCTCCTACATGTGGAAATACTTCCTGCAGAAGGATACCATTGCCGACATCCTGATGAACTATGTGATGTTCGATTATTGTGAGGCCAAGACCGGAAAGGTGGTGCCGCACATCATGCGTAACGCCAAGCGTCTCATCTTCCCGCGCTACCATCAGCTGGACGTCGTATCAAAACTGAATGCAGACGTGGCTGCCGTCGGTGTTGGCAAGACCTACCTCATCGAGCATTCCGCCGGTTCCGGCAAATCCAATTCCATCACCTGGCTGGCGTACAAACTCATCGGCCTCTGTCCGGATTCCATGGATGCTATCAGGGCCAAGGCAGTGGATATGGCACTGTTCGATTCCGCTATTGTCGTCACAGACCGCCGCCTGCTGGACAAACAAATCACCGGCAACATAAAAGCTTTTGGCCATAGCGACAGGATTGTTGCGCATGCAGATTCCTCCAAAGAGTTGAAGACGGCCATCGAGCAGGGAAAGCGCATCATCATTACCACCATCCAGAAGTTCCCCTTCATCTGCGATACCATTGCCGACGTCAGCGACCACAACTTCGCCATCATCATTGACGAGGCCCACTCCTCCCAGTCCGGCATCGCGGCAGATAAACTGAACGCCGCCGTACAGAAAGACGCAGATCAAGATGGTGGCGATACCGATGCCCTCCTGGAGAAGTTGATGAAGGACCGCAAGATGAGCAAGAACTGCTCCTACTTTGCATTCACAGCAACGCCCAAGAAAGAGACCCTGGAGCGCTTCGGCACAGAGGACGAAGAAGGCAAGTTCCATCCGTTCCACCTCTACAGCATGAAGCAGGCTATCGAGGAAGGGTTTATCTTGGACGTGCTCACAAACTACACCACCTACCGCAGTTACTACGAACTCACCAAGAGCATCGAAGGAAACCCGGAATATGAAACCGAGCGTGCCCAGAAGATGCTTCGCCGCTACGTGGAACGAGAGCCCAAGACAATTAAGGCCAAGGCCGAAGTCATGCTCTCGCACTTCGACGCCAAGATGTACCGTAACCACAAACTAAAGGGCCACGCCAAAGCCCTGGTGGTAACCAAAGACATCGAGTGCGCTATATCATACTACATGGCCCTGTGTGAGATTCGGAAAGAAAAGAAGTTGCCTTACAACATCCTCATTGCCTTCTCTGGGACCAAGAATGTGAGCGGCCGAGATTACACCGAAGCTCAGATTAACGGCTTCCCGGATACTAAGACGGCCGAAGAATTCGATAAGGACGAGAACCGCATCCTCGTGGTGGCCAACAAATATATCACCGGCTTCGACCAGCCCAAACTTGCCGCCATGTATATCGACAAGCCCCTGGACGGTGTTCTTGCCGTGCAGGCCCTGTCCCGTCTCAATCGTTCCGCACCGGAACTTGGGAAACTGAGCGAAGACCTATTCATCCTGGACTTCTACAACACCAAGGACGGCATCAAGGAAGCATTCGACCCATTCTACACGGCAACCACCCTCTCCGAAGCCACCGATGTCAATATCCTCCACCAGCTCAAGACAACCCTCCTGTCCTTTGGGGTCTTTGACATGGACGAGGTGAACGCCTTCATCGAACTGTACGTCCACGGTGCTCCTGCTGATGAATTCGCACCCATCATAGACCGAGCCGCCAACCGCTTCAACAATGAGATAGAGTGGCCGGAAAACGGCAAGGCCGATTTCAAGATGAAGTGCAAACAGTTCGTGAAGATCTACTCCCGCGTCGCCGCCATCATGGACTACGAGGTGGTGGACTGGGAGAAACTCTTCTGGTTCCTCCGCCTCCTCATCCCGCAGCTTATCGTCACCGGCCCCGGCATGGAAGACATCAAGGATCTGCTGGATTCCGTAGACCTCAACACCTACGGCCTCCGCCGCACCGCCCTCAACGAAACCATCGTCCTCGATGCAGGCGAATCCACCATCGACCCCCTGAAGCCCACAATGGTAAACGCTGGTCCCACCGACGAACCCGAGAAAGACCCCCTCGACGAAATCATCAAAGAATTCAACGAGCATTGGTTCCGCGGCTGGGAAGCCACCCCCGACGACCAGAAGGAAAAGCTGGTGAACATTACCAAAGCTGTAGCCAACGACGCCGACTACCAGAACCTCGTCATCGGCAACCCTGACCAGCAAGCTGTCGAAGCCGCCATGGCCATGATCATCGACCGCATCATCCGCCAGAAACGCAAAGGCGACATGTCCCTCTACCGCGAATACCAGCAGAACGACGCCTTCAAAGCCGGCTTCCGCACCTTGATTACCAGGATGCTCTCCAATCTGGATTATTTGTAGGTTTCACCGAGCCAAAGAGAATGGCTGTTACGGGCATAATATATCGTCGATTCATCGTTAACGACAAAGGACAGGAAATGTCCTATATCGGTCAAACTTGCGACCCGGAGAAAAGGAATAATGATTTCCTGAATCTCCGGGTTCAGTATAGTGGAAAGAGAATCGAGAATGCTCGAAAAAAATATGGCCCAGAGAGTTTTCAATACGAGGTTTTGGAAACCGTTATATGTGATAGTGAACAAGAGCTTGCACAAAGACTCAACGAACTTGAGATTGCTTACATAGAGAAGTATGACTCTTTCCGTAAAGGGTATAATAACACTGTTGGTGGAGGTGGGGCTTCGGGATATCAACACACTGCTGAGTACAAGGAATGGCAGAGTCAAAGGAGCGCTGAGCTGAACAGCGACCCTGAGTTCAAACAGCGCCAGAAAGAGGGTATGGCGGCTTACTTCAGTAAGCCAGAAGCCCATGCTAAAGCCAGTGCTTCAGTTCGGAAACGGTATTCGAATCCAGAAGAACGCCAACGTACAAGTATGATTCAGAAAAAGAGTCATGCGGAAGATCCGGAAAGGGCGAAAAGGCAAGGGCTAAAACTTAGTAAAAAATGCTCAACGCCTGAAGGTCGTAAACGGATGAGTGAGACCAGTAAAGCCGGCTGGAAAAAGCCCGAAGTTCAGTTGCGCCAGCAGGAAAGAATGAAACAACAATGGTCGCAGCCGGGATATAAGCAGGCTTTCCATAAAAAACACCTCGGAATGAACGGCAAGCCAGTCAGGCAATTGACGATGGACGGAGTGTTCATCAAGGAATATGTCTCTGCGTGTGCGGCAGCTGAAGAATTAGGGTATTGCTTTGGAAGTATTGCTCGTGTTTGCCGAGGGGAACGTTCTCACTATAAGGGATATAAGTGGGAATATGTTTTGTGATTCGGCTTCTTTAGGCTACCATACATTTTTGCATCATATGATATTTCGCAAAGATATTGCATAGATCCGCCTTGTAGTAAGGTTTTTTTCGCATGAAATGAGTAATTTCGCGAGAACTTTGTGAAGCAATATCATTATATACTAATTATGGAATACGGAATTGTTTATTTACTGACTAATCCTGTCATGCCCGGCCTCGTAAAAATAGGCATGACGGCACAGGAAGATATTGACAAGCGAATGAAAGAACTCTACACGACAGGAGTTCCGGTCCCGTTTGAGTGTAAATTCGCTTGCAAGGTCAAGAAAAGCGATTGCTTCAAAATTGAGAAAGCCTTACACAGAGCCTTTGACCCGCAACGTGTCAATCAGAATCGAGAGTTTTTCCGAATTAATGTAGAACAAGCACAGGCTATCCTTGAGCTCTTCCATCACGAAGATGTAACGGAAGATGTCAGCGAAGAAATACAGAACGACCTCACTGATGCCGATAAGGCTGCAAGTTCAAAAGCACAAGCAAAGCGTCCTCCACTCAACTTCTACGAAATGGGATTACAGCAGGGGGATATCCTCCTTTGGAAAGACGATTCCTCAATCTCTGTTGAGGTCGTCTCTGAACGGAAAGTCCTCTATGAAGGTGAAGAAACCTCTATCAGTGCCTTGTCTGCAAAGTTAAAAGGATACAATGTTCGGCACATCTCTCCCGGAGCCCACTGGCTGTTCAATGATAAACTTCTCAGTGATATTTATGATGAGACTTATCCTTTTGAAGATTAAGTCATAAATCGGCATATTTCTTCATATGATCGGCAAATACCCCGTCATAACCCTTTGCGGTAGTACGCGCTTCAAGGAGCAGTTCCTGGAGGCGCAGAAGCGCTTGACCCTCGCCGGGAATATCGTTATTAGTGTGGGCTTGTTCGGACATTCCGGGGACGAGGAGGTCTGGACGGAGGGCACGAAGGAGATGCTGGACGATATGCATAAGCGCAAAATCGATATGGCCGATGGCATTTATGTCATTAATGTGGGCGGGTATATCGGCGCCAGTACGCGGTCGGAGATTGAATATGCCCGGGCGCACGGTAAGACTGTCGAGTATTTGGAGGAGGACTGGGTGAGGGAAGCGTAAATTTTCCTGGCGTATGCTATAGACACTATCAGAAGAATTTTATAACTTCGAAGGTTATGAAGACGATTGATGACTATAGAACGATACCAGAAGGCCAGACCTTCGACCGGAAAAGTGCCCGGGTAGAGCCCAAGGCGCTGGCCGTTATTATGGTTGCCATGGCCAATGCTGATGGCGGAACTATTGTTCTCGGAATTGAGGATGATGGCTCCGTTTCTGGTATCGACGGAATGGAGGAACACATCAATGACTTAATGCGTGTTCCTTTCGACTACTGCGTCCCTTCCGTGAACGTGCATCCTGAACGACTTGCATGCAAGGATGCAGCCGGGAAGAACAATCATATTTTGGTCCTTGAAGTCGAGCAAAGTTCCGCTATGCACGCCACAACTGCCGATGAGGCATATTATCGCGTCGGAGACAAATCAAAACGGCTCTCCTTTGACGATCGTATGCAGATTATGCTTGCAAAAGGAGTGCAGTACTTCGAGGATTATCCGGTTGCCCGGGCCACGGTTGATGATCTTGATTTGGACTTTGTATCGAGTTATTGCAAACGGATTGGGTATAAGAAAGATGCGCTGACTTTCCTTCGCACTAATGGCGATTATGTCCTGACCAAAGATGGAAAGGAACAGATTAGCGGTGCTGCCATTTTGCTGTTCGGAAAAGATCCGCAGCGCTTTTTCCAGCGGGCACATATCCGGTTCATTCGATATGAAGGGACGGAGGAGAAGGTCGGTCGCGAAATGAATGTCATCAAGGATGTCACCTTCAAAGGACGGATTCTGGATATGACTCAATCTGCAATAGCTTTTGTGAAGACGCAGGTTAAAGAAAGAACATATCTGGGACCGGACGCTCGTTTTGTAACGAAACCGGAATATCCCGAATTCTGCTGGACGGAACTGATTGTCAATGCAGTTGCCCATCGTGACTATTCCATCCTGGGGACGGATATCCAGATTAAGTTGTTCGACGACCACTACACGGTGGAGAGCCCGGGTATTCTTCCCGGCAGGGTGCGGCTGAATAATATGCGAACCACCCACTTCTCCCGCAACCCCAAGATTGCAGCGTTTATGAAAGAATATGAATTCATCCGTGAATTCGGGGAGGGTGTTGACAGAATGTACAGGGAATTGGAAGAGGGAGGCTGGCCGAATCCTGTTTTCAGGCAGGATGATTTTATGTTACGGGCAACCTTGCGCCCAGTGGCCAACGATGCTGTGACAGGGAATACTTTACAAGAACGCGCGGAAGATTTACAGAAAACTTTACAGAAAACTTTACAGAAAAAAGATCTCGACATCATTAGATTGATGAGAGAAAACCCTTCCATTTCCACAGCGGCGATTGCGGAGAAGCTGAAGGTGTCAAGACAAACTGTAGCTACACATGTAAAGTCCCTTCAAGATGTTGGCGTTATATCCCGTGTGGGACCCGATAAAGGAGGCCGCTGGGTAGTCAATCTGCGTAAATGAAATTCGGCTCCAGTACGCGGTCGGAGATTGAGTATGCCCGGGCGCACGGAAAGTCTGTCGAGTATTTGGAGGAGGGCTTTCCTTTATTTTAGGAAAGATTTTGAATAAGTGTCCTTTTGCCAAATCCCGTGTTGAGCCGGATGGCCGCCAGGGTCCGGGCGGTGTGGCCGCCCGTGGCCACATGAACGGGAGGGGCCCATCGCTTGCGATGGGAGGGATAGCCCCGTAAGGGTGTACCGCTCCGGACCCGACGGCCGCAGGCTGTAATCGGATTTGGCGGGTTGTGGATTTGGTCATGTGGACAAAAATGGAGATCCCGAAGAATCTCCCGATAGATTTGCCCCAAGACCACGTGGCGGAATTACTTCAAAAAGCGAGGATTAAGCAGGCGGGGACTTCGCACGACCCTGTATCCATCCGTATCACGGTTTACTGTCTCGCTTTAAAGGTAGTTAGTTTTTTCAGATACGCAAAAAAATATTGAGAGGGTGTGGGGTGTCAGTCGATCACTTTCCAACGGCCGCCTTTGTCCGGACCTTCTCTCCGGAGATGGCCATCGGCCTTTAATTTGGCCAGTTGTTTTTCTACGGCTTTCGGGGTGATGCCCATCTCAGTGGAAAGATTCTTTGCGGAGTATTCGGGGTGGATGCTGAGCAGCGAGAGGATTTTCTCCCTACTTTTTGTCTTTTTCTCCCCACCATTATTGGTTTTCTCCCCACTTTCTTCTGTAGATTCGAGATAGGCTTTGATATCTGCAGTGACGGTTTTTATCATCTCTTCAGCCATAAACTCCTGGAAGATTGCGATGTCGTCCTTTTCCCTCGTTGAAATCAAGGCGTTGATATAGTCCGCTTTGTCTTCTTTTCGTACCTTGGCAGGGACCAAAGCAAATTCAAACTGAATGTGGTTCATGATGAGCCTGGCCATGCGGCCGTTTCCGTCGGCCCAGGGGTGGATGGTAACCAGGCGGTAGTGCGCCTCGAAGCTGAGGTTGTATCGCTCGGACAGGGTCATTTTCTTGGCCCGCTGTGTGTTGAGCCAGTCGCAGAACTCCTGCAGTCTGGCGGGAACCTTCTGGTAGCTTAAATAGGATTTTCCTCCTACGCCGGCGGTTACATTTACCAAACGCAGGTCGCCCTCTGCGGAGGAGAATTCGCCCAGCGCCGTTTTGTAAATAGAACCGGTATTCTGCATGACCCGTTTTGACAAGGATTTCAGCATATCGACGGTAATGGGGGCCTTTTCTTTTGCCAGCCGGATGCTTTCTTCGTAGGCCCGTTTCAGGTCCAGGTTCATCATCTGTTCTGTGATGGTTTTGCCTTTAGCAGAAATTCCCTCGTCGAACAGCAGTTGGTTTTCGAGTTCTGTTACGGTTGAGCCCTCAATGGCAGTAGAGTGGGTTATGATGGAGTACAGGTAGAACTTCTCATAGTCTATCTGTGAGTCAATACCAAGTTCTTTATAGCGTCCGATAAGAGCCGTCAGTTGATCTGTCTTTGCCATTTTCCTCCCTACTTTTTAGCGCAAAAATAGCATTTTCTCCCTACTTTTCAAATTTTTCTCCCTACTTTTTGCCAAATCCCGTGTTGAGCCGGATGGCCGCCAGGGTCCGGGCGGTGTGGCCGCCCGTGGCCACATGAACGGGAGGGATAGCCCCAAAGGGGCGTACCGCTCCGGACCCGACGGCCGCAGGCAGCGGGATTTGACGGGTATTTTTCAAATACGCAAAATAGGTCTTGCATATAAGCCGGATTTTGCGTATATTTAGAGAGATTTGATGATGAAAAAATCAATACGTTTCTACAATGACCGTCAGGTCCGTGCTGTATGGGACGAGAGCCGCTCCAAATGGTGGTTCTCCGCCATTGATATTGTCCGGGCCATCAACGACGAAGATGATTACAAGAAATGCCGGAATTATTGGAAGTATCTGAAAGGGAAGATGGCAAAGGATGACATAGAACTGGTTAGCGTCACTAACCAGTTCAAGTTCGAGGCCCCCGACGGCAAGCAACGTACTTCCGATGCGCTGGATACGGGGTGTGTTCAGACGCTTGCCAAACATTATCCCAACAACCGGGCAAATGCGTTCTTGGACTGGTTCACCTACAGCGACAACACAGTCGACGGTCAGAGCAAAAAAAAGGCATATTCCCTGTTTGAAAGTGGCCTACTGGAATCTTTGGAACCTGGAAGCATAAAGTGTTTGCAGCAGATTCATGCCTATATCTTCGGCGGTCTTTACGATTTTGCCGGTCAAATCCGCACCAAGAATATAAGCAAGGGCGGATTCACCTTTGCGAATGCACTGCATTTCCCTACGATTCTACCAAGCATTGAGAAGATGCCGGAAACCACCTTCGACGAAATAGCAGACAAGTACGTAGAAATGAATGTTGCCCATCCGTTCATGGAAGGCAATGGGCGAAGCACACGCATCTGGCTGGACCTGATGCTACGCCGTGCACTCAAGAAATGCATCGATTGGAGCCGCATTGACAAGAATGCCTATCTGGAGGCTATGCGCCTCAGCGTGATTGATTCAGAGCCTGTTAAAGCACTCCTGCGTGGGGCGCTCACCGATAAGATTGATGACCGTGAGACCTTCATGAAGGGAATCGACTATTCCTACTATTACGAACAAAGTGAGTAAGTACGGCCGCAGGCAGCGGGAGGGGGCTATTTGTAGTATTTGGGCCAGCAGGCCTTGAGGTAGGCCTTGAGATTCTCCTCGTGTTTGTTGGGGCCGGGTTCGTAGAAGACTTTGCCGGAGAGCCCTTCCGGCAGAAATTCCAGATCGGTAAAATGCCCGGGATAGTCGTGGGCGTACTTGTAACCGTCCGAATAGCCCAGGTCCTTCATCAGCGAGGTGGGGGCGTTGCGCAGATGCAGAGGAACGGCAGGGGAAGAATCGGCTTGCACCGCCGCCAGGGCCGTATCAATAGCCATATAGGCGGAATTGCTCTTGGGCGATGATGCCAGATAAATCGCACATTCGGAGAGGGGAATCCGCGCTTCCGGCATCCCGATGGAATGCACGATGCGGAAGCAGGCGTCCGCCATCAGCAGGGCATTGGGGTTGGCCAGGCCGATGTCCTCGGCGGCCAGGATACAGAGCCGGCGGGCGATGAACAGCGGGTCCTCGCCCCCATCCAGCATGCGAGCCATCCAATAGACGGCAGCGTTGGGGTCGGAGCCGCGCACGCTCTTTATAAATGCGGAGATGATATCGTAGTGCATCTCCCCGTCCTTGTCGTACACGGCTGTATTCTGCTGCAGACAGGTAGAAACCGCTTTGTTGTCGATGACGACCGGCCCGCCGGAAGCCTTTAGGTAATCGACGACAATCTCCAGTATATTAAGGAGTTTGCGGGCGTCTCCGCCGCTTTGGCGCAGGAGCGCTTCGTCTTCGCGCAGAACGATGCCCAGAGGGGCGAGCACCTCGTCCTTTTCCAGGGCGCGGTGCAAGAGGATACGCAGGTCGTCAGCTTCCAGGCTCTTGAGGACGAACACCTGACAGCGCGAAAGCAGGGGAGTAATGACCTCGAAGGAGGGGTTCTCCGTCGTTGCGCCGATCAGGATGACCGTCCCCGCCTCCACGGCACCCAGCAGGGCATCCTGCTGCGCCTTGTTGAAGCGGTGAATTTCGTCGATAAAGAGAATGGGAGCGCCGCCGGTATTGAAAAGGGAATTCTTCCCGGCAGATTCGATGACCTTGCGGACATCGCCCACGCCCGCGCTAACAGCGGAAAGGGTATGGAACTCCCGGCCCAGATTCCCGGCGATAATGCGCGCCAGCGTCGTCTTGCCTACGCCCGGAGGCCCCCAGAGGATAAACGATGACAGCGAACCGCTGTCGATCATATTCCGGAGGATACAGCCTTTCCCTACGAGATGCGCCTGACCGACGTAGTCGTCCAGACTTGTCGGCCGCATCCGTTCCGGTAATGGTGGTATGATTCCTCCTGGTAACACTAAGTTGGTTGTTTATAACCTGCTGCTTAAACGTTGGCAGGTTGTTCCCTGCGACCATTTACCCGGATAGGGTTGCGAAGCAACAGGGAGCAGGGAACTTCTGACATAAGTTGCAGCAGGTTATTTTATCAAAGTTTATTAACAGCTTTAATTATCTCCTCCGCCGGGGCGTCCGGCGCGAAGATGAGGTCGGGCTCGCGCAGCACATAGCCCTTCTCTTTGGCCAGCAGCATTCCGCCGCCGGTGCAGTTCAGCATCACCACGTCCTCTTTGCCCACCTTTCCTTCCTCCACGGCCTTGGAAAGCGCCACCACGGCGGCGGATGCTGCCGGAAGCAGGTCGTAGCCTTCCAGGTTGCGGAAGCGGAGCAGCCACTGCACAATGTCGTCGTTGGAGGCGAGGAAGCAGTCTCCGTCGCTGTCCTTCAGGGTATCATAGAGCCCGCCGGCCAGCCCGTAAGGCGGTTTGCGGTTGCTCAGCACTTTGGCCACGATGACCTCCGCCGCACGGCGTCCTTCCTCGGCGCTCATATCGATGATCTGGCGGCTGCCGGCCTTCCAGGAATCGTGAATCAGCGTGAAAGGGGAGTTCTGCGCGACATATACCTTCATATTGTTCTTGCCGAAGCGGCCGTCTTCCTCCAGGCGGCAGGCATTCTCCCAGGCGGCGATGGCACCGGTCCCGGAGCCGACAGCCTGGAAATAGGCGTCGGGAATGCGGCCGATGACCTCTACGGCGCTGAGCAGCGTGGTGCCCATTCCGTCGCGGCGGGCGACATTCTTGGCCCCGCCTTCGGCAAAATAGTCCGGGCTCTGGCAAAGTTTCTCACCCAGGCTGATGGCGTCATAATAATCGCATCCGTGGGGAACGGCTATGACCTTCACGCAATCGTTAAGCTTCTTGCGGAACCACATATCGTGCAGGCTGTCCGCAGGAATGCAGATGACTATGGGTATGCCGTTGTCTGAGCAGACCTGCGCAAAGGCACGGGCCGTATTGCCGGCACTCTGGACCACCAGCGTCCTCTTCTCGTTCTTTGCGAGCCGGGCGCAGACGCTGTAGGCCTCGGTCTCCTTGAAGGAACAGGTGGGCATCCCCGCACCGATCTTCGGGTTGTAGCCGGAGAAAGTGATGTACAGGTTGTCCAGGCCCAGGTATTTGCCCAGTCCTTTGCTGTGGTAGGTTACAGGCGCGTGGGAGCGACGCAGGGTGCGCTTGATGGGCATCCAGTCCGCATAGCGGTAGAGGCCGTCCAGATCCTCGCGCGGATTGAAGTTCTTGTTGGCGTAGACTGCCCGAACCAGGGATGGCGCACCGCCTTCGGGATCCGCCAGGGTCCAGCCCTGGTCCTCGAAAATGCGGCCGGTGGCCACATTCTTCAGTTTATATTCAGTACCTTTATATTTCATACCCTAATGATTTATCTATATAAAATTACTGCTTCCCTTTCATCGCCTGTGCCACCCTCGGCAACATAAGAGGGAGGGGCCCACGCAGTGGGAGGGGTCGCGAAGCGACGGCAGGGAAAGGGAAGCAGTAATTTTTACCATCGAAAAAAAATCAAAATCTTCCGGAGGCGCCGCCGCCGCCGAAGGAACCGCCGCCGAAGCCACCGAAGCCGCCGCCGGAGGAACTTCCGCCGCTGCTCCAGCCGCCACCACTGCTGCTGCCGCTGCTCCAACCACCGCCGAAGGACCCGCCGCCTCCGAAGGAACTTCCGCCGCCGGAGCCGCCGCCATAACGGTTATTGAACTTCTTGAAACTTCTGACAATACGATATATGACAAAAGCAAAGATCAAAAAGGTGAAGAAGGCAGCGATGGCGTTGGCGACATCGTCTTCATCGACACCGTCCCGCGGCTCGGAAATCTCGCCGGATGCGAGCTTCATCAGTTCTTCGCAGGCTGCGGTAGTGGCTCGCCAGTAGTCGTCGCGCCGGTCCCGCAGGTGCGGTCCCATGATGTTGCGGATAATCCGGGAGGCATAGACGTCCGGAATGGCGCCTTCCAGCCCTTTTCCCACCTGGATGTTGACGTCAATCCAGTCTTCTTCTCCCGTGCGGGTCTTGAAGAGCAGCAGCAGTCCGTTGTTGCGATGGGAGCCGATGCCCCACTTGTTGCCCAGCCGGACGGCGTAGTCGGAGACGTCCAGCCCGTCCAGGGTAGTGACGGTCACGACGCAAATCTGGTTGGAAGTGGAATCGTCAAAAGCCACCAGGACCGTCTCCAGACTGTCGCGCTGCGCAGGCGTGAACACTCCCACGAAGTCATTGACCAGCCGGGGCGGCGACGGGGGATCGGGAATCTCAGCCCACGCCACAGCAAGGGGCGTCAGGAGGAGAAAAAGGAGCGGAAACAGGCGCTTCACTGGCGGAAAAGGCAAAAATTAGAACGCAACCACGGGTGCGGCAGCCGCAGCCTCATCAGCCTTGAAGTAGCCCTTCTTCTCGAAGCCGAAGATTCCGGCGATAATGTTCGAAGGGAAGCTGCGAACCTGGGTGTTCCAGGCCTTGGCGGCATCGTTATAGTTGTTGCGGGCCACGGCGATGCGGTTCTCGGTGCCTTCGAGCTGTGCCTGCAGGTCCTTGAAGTTCTCGTTGGCCTTGAGTTCAGGATAGGCTTCAACAACTACGAGCAGCCGGCTCAGAGCGGATGAAATGGCGCTTTCCTGCTGCTGGATCGCTGCGACGTTTTCCTCGGTAGGCTGGGTTGTATTGCCGTAGCCGCGGGCGCGCACCACGTTCTCGAGGGTCTCACTCTCGTGGGCGGCATAGCCCTTGACGGTAGCTACGAGGTTGGGAATGAGGTCGGCCCTGCGCTGATAGGCGGTCTCAACCTGCGCCCAGGCGTTATTTACGTTTTCCTCGCCCCTGACGAGTTTGTTGTACGAGCCGACTATCCACATTACGATGACGGCGACGACGGCCAGGATGATAATAAGACTTTTTTTCATAATAGTGTGTAATTGATTATTATTCTGCAGATTTTACGCATCGTACCGGAATGCTGAGCGATTCCTTGTCTCCCAGCCCGCAGTACAATATCGGATATTTCTCAAAGATGTACCTGTAAACTCCGCGTCCGTCCTTCTCGCTTGAAGTCCAAAGAGCCGAGTATGAACCGTATCCGTGGAAGGAATACAGCCCCTCTACGGTATTGATGGCGTAACCCGTAGGCATCAGGCTGAGTGTGGATTTGTCGGTAATCTCTACGTCGCGCCAGTATAGCCAGAGTTTGTTTCCGTTGAATTCCAGGTCTTTGCCCATCAGGCTTCCGGCTACTCCGTCGATATCGGAGAGGGCGTCCGCAACGGGGATCGCGTTTACGGCCGATACCATTTCAGCAAGCTCGGCTGCGGACGGAAGCCGCCAGCCTTCGGGACAGGCTCCCTTCGCTTCTTCCCAGCTGTAATAGCGGCCGAATATGGTGGAGATGGCAGATGCTCCCGGCGTCCTGTAATCTTTCAGCGATGATAAATACGAGCGTCCGGCACCTTCCCACGCAAGGTTCTGGCGCATCCAGTACAGGGAGCCGATCTTTACCGCCAGGTAAGACCGGTCGTCGCGGCTGTCGGTAAAATGCAGGTCATCTTCATGCTCCTCGAATCCCGTCAGGCTCCTGCCGGGGGCGGGGTCGACCAGGTTCAGGGTGGCGATGTCGGTTACGCTGTAGTACCCGCTTGCATAGGCCCCGCAGGTCAGGGTGAAGGACCCTATCTCTTCCTGGCAGACGAGTGTGTACTTCACCGGATCCGTAAGCGGCTGGCTTTCCTTGCGGACCGTGTCCCTCTTTGCAAGTTTCGAATCATAGAAATAGTAGCCTATGCCGCCGGCCTCATTGCGGTATACCGTTGATTTGAGGTGTTCGCCCCCAAGTTCTATTTCAAAGGTCTCCCCGGCCGTTACAAAGGCAGGCAGAGATAGATAGATGCTGCCCCCCAGGGTGGGGAGGGTCTCGTTATTGTCTTTCTTGCAGGAGAACAGCGACGCCAGAATAAAAATCGCCGCGAAATATTTGGTATAACTGCGTTTCATCATCAGGCAAAGATGCGAAAAAATGCGCTAAAATCCTAATTTCTTTCACTTGCCGCACTCCGGCCTGCGAGCGCACCGGTGGAAAATGCCGTCTGGATGTTGTAACCGCCTGTAGTACAGTCGATATCCAGCATTTCTCCGCAAAGGAACAAGCCGTTCCGGAGCCTGGATTCCATCGTTTTGGGATTGACTTCCGCAGTAGGAATTCCTCCCGCTGTGACGACGGCCCTTTCGTATCCCACGAATCCGGCGATGGGGAAGCGCCAGCCGCGCAGCGCCGCCGCAAGTGTCCCGGGCCCTTTCACCGAATTGCCGTGTACGGCGATGAATGCGGGTATGAGTTCCCGCGGCAGCAGGGGGCCGAGGACGGAGCGCAGGCGTCCGGAATGCTCTTTCCAGAGCGCGGTGACGCGGGCGGAGAATTCTGCATCCGGGACTCCGCTCTTGAGGTCCAGTTCCACGCAGGCCTTGTTCCCGTTCAGCAGCGCCTTGACGCATTTGCGGCTCATCGCGAAGCCCAGCGGGCCTTCCAGCCCTCCGTCGGTAAAATCCACGTCGCCGAACAGCTCTTCTGTACAAATATCGCCTATGTAGAGCCTTGCGCCGATGTTTTTGAGCTGTACGCCGCATAATTTTCCGCCGAGTGCAGACAAGGGAGTTTCACGCGGAATATGTCCTTTCAGGGCTTTGCCACCTCCGTCCTTGTACCCTTCGGGCACCAGCGCCGTTAGCGAAGGGAAGGTTGGTGTGAGGCTGTGCCCGAATGCAGCCGCAAAGCGGTAGCCGTCGCCGGTGGAGCCGGTTCCCGGGTAGGAAAGGCCGCCTGTAGCGAGAATCAGCCTGGGAGCGCGGTATTCGGCGCCGTCGGCGCAGCGGGCCAGGAAGAGGCCTTTCGCATCGACGGAAATATCCTGCACGGTGCATTCGGTGATGATTTTTACCCCTTCGCCGAGGCATGCGCGCACGAGCGTATCGACCACATCCGAAGCACGGTGGGATGCGGGAAATGCCCGGTCGCCGCGTTCAACCACCGTTTTTAGCCCTTCGCGCTCGAAAAAGGCAATTGCCGCGGCGCTGTCGAAACCGTAGAAGGCGTTCTTTACGAAGCGGCTGCCCGATTCTATGTGGGTTGAGAAGTCGTTCCAGCCTTTGGCGTTGGTGAAGTTGCAGCGTCCTTTCCCGCTGATCATCAGTTTGCGTGCGGGACGGGGCATTTTTTCCAGCAGGGTGACCTGCAGGGCCTTCCCGTTCTCACGGGCACAGGCCGCCGCGCTCCGGGCTGCCATCAGTCCGGAAGCACCGCCTCCAACCACAAGAATATCGGTCTTCATAATCCTTGCAAATATAGGGAAAAATGAGTAGATTCGCAGATTATGAGTGGCTCGATTCTTTCCCTGATTTTCGCTTTTTTATTGACTTTGCCCGGGGCCCGGACCGATTCCGCGGCGCGCATACGTCCTCCGTTCCTGAGAAAGGGTGACAAGGTGGCGGTAATCTCTCCTTCCTATGCCCCGTCGGCGGAGAAGGACACCACAGTCCTGAGCGCATGCCGCCTGATTCGCGAATGGGGCCTGGAGCCGGTACTCGGCTCACATGTCTTCCATCCGGATACATTGCAACAGGATCTCGGCATAAAGGGAATGCCGCTGGACGAACGCCTGGAGGACCTGCGCTGGGCTTTGCGCGATACTTCCATCAAGGCGATTATCCCGTCTCGCGGAGGCTACGGAGCCATCCATCTCGTAGATTCGCTGGATCTGGCGGATTTCCGCAGCAATCCCAAATGGCTTACCGGGTACAGCGACATCACCAACCTCCACCTGGCATCGCTCGTTGCGGGGGTAATGAGCATCCACGGTAATATGTGCATCGATTTCTGGAAGCGAGGGGCCGATAATCCCGCCAACAGTACCCTGCGCGGGCTGCTCTTCGGAACTCCGCCGTCCTACCACATGCCGCCGCGTCCGGACAATATCCGCGGTAAGGCGAAGGGGCTTTTTGTAGGCGGCAATATGATTACCCTGGAAGCGCTAATGGGCACTTCCTGGGATTTTCCGCGCGATGAGCCCGTGATCCTGTTCATTGAGGAAATCGACGAGACCATGCATGCGGTGGACCGCCTGATGAACATGCTCGTCAAGCAGGGTAGGCTAGCGAATGTCAGCGGCATAATCTTCGGCGGATTTACCTCCTGCAAGCCGGATCTGAAATTCCCGTCGATTGAAACGATGCTTCATTCCTATGTCAGGGACCTTGGTATCCCGGTCTGTTTCGGCTTTCCCGCCGGGCATGTGGAAATCAACCTGCCGCTCATAGAGGGGGCGCAGGCGGAACTGACTGTGGGTCCGGAGGGAACGATACTTGAATTCCTGCTGTAATGAAAGCTGTGCTGAAAAATTATGCTTCTACGCTGGCGATGCTCGGCGGCGTACTGGCAGGCGGCCTGATAGGGGCATTCTGGCCCGATGCCGCACAATACCTAAAACCCTTCGGCGATATTTTCATCAACCTGCTGTTTACACTTGTCATACCGATGGTGTTCTGCAGCATCGCCCTCTCGTTTTGCCGGCTGCGTTCCGGCGGGCGCCTGGGAACGATGCTTCTGCGTGCAGGAGGCGTTTTCTTGGGAATATGGCTGTTGTTCGGGCTTGCCGGCTATCTTTGCGTGCTGTTTTCGGGACCGCTTGCATCATCGGGACTTTCCGTTTCCGACGCCGTCCTGCCCGCACAGAATCGCGCCGATGCGCTGGTGTCGGCGTTTTCCGTGCCGGATTTTCCGCAGCTTTTTTCGAAGTACAGCATCCTTCCGCTGATGATTTTCTCCGCGCTGCTCGGCGCCGGAATTTCCGCGGCGGGGGAGAAAGGGGCGCCGATGGCACATGCGCTCGATTCCTGCAACGAAGCGGTGATCAAGGCGATGGATTACCTGATGGTGCTTGCGCCGGTCGGCCTGGGCTGCTATTTCGCCGCTTCCGTAGCGGAAATCGGAGCCAGCGTCCTGGGCGGTTACCTGAAAGTATTTGCGCTGTACTGCCTGCTGTCGCTGGTGCTTTTCGTCCTGCTGAATCCTGCGCTGGTGCTGCTTGCCCGCGGAAAAACGGGGTTCATGGCATTCTGGCGGCATATAGTTCCGCCTTCGCTGACTGCGCTGGCTACGGCATCCAGTTCGGTTGCGATGCCGGGAAATATCGAAGCCGCCAGACGAATCGGCGCAGACGAAAGTGTCTCCGGTGCCGTCGTTCCGCTGGCTACAAATCTGCTCAAGGCCGGTTCCGTGGCCGGTGCTGTACTGAAAGTTGCGTTCCTGATGGCCTTTTGCGGGCTGGGTACGCCGACCCCTGCGTGTATTGGTATCGCGGTGCTGGCAGCCGTCGTGTCGGGTGCGGTTGCGAATGGCGGAGTTACCGGCGACCTGCTGATTTGTGCGTTGGTGGGCGTGGATCCGTCGCTGGTGGGCATAGTAATGATTATCGGAACAATTATCGATATTCCTGCAACGCTGCTCAATTCCCAGACGAATGTGGTGGCGGCGCTGCTCACAGACAGATTTTTGCAAAAATGAAACGTTGGATTCTCCTTTTTACCCTTTTGCTTTCACTTCAGCCCTGTTTCGCGTTGAAGCATCCGCTGGTGTCGATGTATAGGGATAGCTATATTACCGTAGGTATGCCCCTGGACCGTGCGCTGACCAAGGATACGGGGGATATCAAGTTTCAACTTAGCCTGAAGCTGCATCCCATCGACATCAATCCCAAGTGGCAGTTTTATGTGGCCTACACGCAGTTGACGGTATGGAATGCCTTTGGCGAGTCCTGTCCTTTCAAGGACAATGCCTATATGCCCGGATTTTATTTTGAAGGCGATTTGGGAAAAGGGAACCGCCTGATTACGGGCTATGAGCACCGTTCCAACGGGCGGCCGTATTTCGGGAATCCGCTTTCGTCCAAGGACAAGGATGATTACAGCCGTGGAATGAATTACCTGAAAGTGGTCTGGGACAAGAACTGGGGGAATTCGGACCTGGTGGTGAGCGCCAGGGCTGGATTCAGTGCCGGTGTGGGAGATTATGAGCGGAGGAAGCAGTTGTTTACTCAGGATCTGTTCTTGTACTATATGGGATATGTGACGCTGGGTTATTGTTTTGATAACGGGAAGTTCGGGGCCAATGTGTTCGTGACACCGATTTGGAACCGCTCTATTGCCAATGTGACTGCTGAGGCCTCCTGGCAGTTCTATGAAAAGCTGCCGAGGCTGTTCCTTCAGTTTCATTATGGCTTTGACGAGGCGCTGTGCGACTGCGTGGCCGGGGGCGTGCCTCCCGTCAGCCTCCGCTTCGGCTTCCTCTTCAACGCCCCGGCCATCTGTAAACCGTATTAGGAATGAAAGAATTCGAGATAAGTTGTCCGTTGGGACGGGAACCGAGGCTGAAGGAGATTGAAGCGAAGGCCGGGGGGATGAAGTGGGTGTTGAAGCGTCGGTCCATCGACGCGCGGCGGGAACCCTGCTGGCGCTACCGCTATGAAGCTTATGGCCCAGGAGAGGAGCCGGAGGCGTTTGTGCTGCCGGAACTGAAGGATGTGCATGGTGCGCCCGCGGTGGCGGTAGTCGGTGCCGGTCCTGCCGGCCTGTTTGCGGCATTGCGCCTGCTGTCGCTGGGGCTCCGCCCCGTGATTCTGGAGCGGGGCAGGGATGTTCACGCACGCAAGGCCGATATGGCGGCGCTGTCTACGGCCGGTATGCTGAATCCGGATTCCAATTATTGTTACGGCGAGGGCGGCGCAGGCGCGTTTTCCGACGGAAAACTCTATACGCGTTCCACCAAGCGCGGTGATATCCGCGAGGTTCTTTATGCACTGGTGGAGTTCGGCGCGTCGCGGGATATCCTGATCGATGCGCACCCGCATATCGGTTCCGACAAGCTGCCATCGATCGTGGAGAATATCCGTCGGCGCATTGTCGAAAAAGGTGGTGAATATCATTTCAACAGCCGGGTGACGGAGATTTCCGGTGCGGACGGGGATTTTACGCTGAGCTGTGCGGATGGTGCGTCCTATCGGGCCGGGAAGGTGATCCTTGCCTGCGGCCATTCGGCGCGGGATATCTACGAAATGCTGCAGTCCAAGGGCTGGGCGCTGGAGGCGAAGGGCTTTGCGCTCGGCGTACGGGTGGAGCATCCGCAGGAGAAGATCAACTGGCATCAGTATCACGGACAGTGGAAGCCGGGCGTACCGGCCGCGGAATATTCCTTTGTGGAGCAGGTGGACGGGCGCGGCGTCTTTTCTTTCTGTATGTGTCCCGGCGGCATCCTGGTGCCTTCTTCGACCGAGGAGGGTACCGTCGTGCTGAACGGCATGTCGAATTCTGCCCGTAACGGTAAATTCGCCAATGCCGGGGTGGTGGTCAGCATTGAGCCGGAGGATGTTCCAGGGGAGTCGCCGCTGCGGCTGGCGGACTTTCAGCGGGAGGTCGAACGTGATATGTACCGCTGGTGTGCTGCGAACCGGGGAAAGGGCGACCCGCAGCATCCTTTTGCCGCTCCTGCGCAGCGGATGGAAGATTTCTGCCTGGGAAAGGTATCGAAGGCGATGCCGCCCACTTCCTATCATCCCGGGGTAATATCGGCTCCGCTGCATTCCCTTTTGCCGCCGATGGTGGCCCAACGCCTGCAGAAGGTGTTTCCACGGGTGAAAATGCGCGGCTATTATACCAACGCGGCGCTGCTGCTGGGGGTGGAGTCGCGGACATCGTCGCCCGTGCGCATTCCCCGCAATCTCGAATCGCTGGAGTATGTGTCGGTTCCAGGCATTTATCCCTGCGGCGAGGGCGCCGGCTATTCCGGTGGAATTGTTTCCAGCGCCCTGGACGGCATCCGCTGTGCCGAAGCCTGCGGGGCTATTTCCCGCTGGGAATCATATGTACATCGCGCTGCGGGAACGGAATCGTGATACCGTTCTCTTTGAGCACGCGGTAGATAACCTCCTTGCACTGATAGACGTATTCGACCTGTTCCGGCACCAGCACATATTGCCGGACGGCCACGTTCACGGAACTCTCGCCAAAGTCGTCAAAACGGATATAGAAGCCGTAAGTAGGCTCGACGATATCCCGACCGTAAGCGTCTTTTTTCCTCAGGACTTCCAGGCCTTTCTCCAGGGAATCCCGTACCTTCTGGAAGTCGGTTCCATAGGCTACGCCCACCTTGACGATGGTCAGTTCATAGGAATTGTTGCGGGTCAGGTTGGTGAAACTCTTTCCGAAGAGATCTGAGTTCAGGAAAGCCACCTGGGTGCCGTTGAGTGTTTCCACCATGGTGGTCAGGTAATTGATGTCCGTCACCTTGCCGCGGACGCCGTCGCAGTCGATCCAGTCGCCCACCCGCAGGCGTCCGCCCATCAGCTGGATACCATAGATGAAGTTGTTGATGATGTCCTTTAGGGCAAGACCGATACCGGCAGACAGACCGCCGGCGATGAGGCCGAGCGAGCCGGTGGGGATATTCAGGGTAATGATCACGAAGTCCGCGTAGACAAACCAGATGAAGACGCTGATGAGGCTGTTGCCCAGCGACAGGTTGATTTCATTGCTGCGCACGCTCTTGCGCTTGTATTTGCGGAGGAAGCGATGGTATTTGAAACTCTGCCAGATTGTGTGCACGGCCTTATTGACATAGCGGAAGACGCAGAACATCGCTGCGATGAGCAACAGGCTGTAGAAGGAAATCCGGAACCCGTCAGGGCCGCCCTGGCGGAAGAAGGGTTCATCGAAAATCTGGTGGCACAAATCGTTGAATTCGAACATGTTCAGCGCCCAGTAGAGGCAGAGTGGAAGGGAATACATCACCATTATGGGGATAATCACTTCCCGGATGAGGTCGTAGAACCAGGTGGCACCGAAAAGCAGTTTTTCCTTGGCAGGCCCTGTCACGTAAGTGATTTTGGCCTTATATTCCGCCAGCCTCTTCTCCATGCGCTTTTCCTTGTAGAGTTGCGTCAGGTTCCATACTGAGGCGATGGCAAGGTTGAGAGCCAGCTGGAAGTACCACCAGACCAGAATGATCAGGGCAAGGAAAATAAAACCGGACCAGCTGATGCACGTCGCTATAGCAGTAACGCCGAATGAAATCCATCCCGTCACCAGATCGGTCATGTCCGCATTGGAGCCCCGGCGCAGGTTGGCAATGAGTTGCCACAGCGACATCACCAGGAGCAGCGGCGGGAAGAAGAAGTTCAGGAAGGCGTTGGGGAGGAACAGCACCCGGCAGCTGATCACGAACAGGGCGGCGAAAATGGTGGGCAGGTAAATCCTTACACTGCCGCGAAGCTTTTCCGGCTTCAGGCGGATGAGCAGGGCCGTGTTGATGGCCATCAGCAGTCCTATGAATGTGTGCATGATGCTTATGCCCTTGCGGACCATATCGTCATCTGTGCTCTCGTAACTGAGAATGATGAACAGGACGCTGCCCAGCAGCAGCGCCAGGTAGGGCTTCTGCTCGCGGGCAACCCACTTGCCGATAGGCTTCACATAGCGGTAGAGCGGCAGCAGCAGAAGGGCGCCGATGCCCCATAGCACGAAGAATGCCGCAAGGTAGACGAGCAACCAGTAGACCTTCAGAGAGTTGATGAGCTGGCTGTCTTTGCTGATTTCCTCCTGGCTGTAATCTACATGCTCTTCATTGAGCATTTGCCGCATAAAGGCGACGCTGTATTTTTCGTCTATGGCCCGCCGGACTTCTTTCCAGTAATCGCCGGGATTCTTCAGGATGACCCGCCAGGGCGTCTGGCCTTCTTTGAACACTTTATTTTCCAGAAGGTCATAGTAATCCCGGGCGTATTTGTAGGATTCTTCCATCCGCAAGCGGGCCTCGCGGTAATGGATGCTGTCAGCCATCGCCATCTCGCGGGAATCGGCATAGATCTTCAGCAGTTCGGAGGAGTAGAAAAGACAGGTGTCCCGGTCGGCCTGGCCCTGCTCGTTCAGGATGAAGGCGGGATTCGCAAGGATGATTTCAACCTGTTCGTGGAGTTCCTGTTGCAGGAGGCTTTCATTGTGGAGCAGGTGGGCGTCCAGCGTATCGTTGTGATAGGCCAGGCTGTCCGGGACCACTTCTACGTCCTTTAATTCCGGAGGCAGGCGGCGTAGCGACTCAATCAGGCGGGCATAGCGGTTGATTTCGATGTCCAGCTTGGATACGATGCGGTCGTAGGGCGTGCGGTTCTTGTTGAAATCCCTGTATTCCTCGCTCACCTTTTCCAGGGCATAACTGATGTCGAAGGTGTAGTCCTGCTTTTGGGAATACAGCATCAGCGACAGGTCGTTGCACTTTTTGACGATATCCACCATCTGCTGGTGCTGGATGGCGTATTTTTCCTGAAGTTGTTCCTGGGTCTGGGAAATCTTCCGGTAATCGTGTGACAGTTCACGGCGCAGGTTCGACAGCGTCGCGTCCAGGTTCATTCCGGTAAATACGGCCAGGGCCGGTACTGCTGCGACAAAGAGCGCCGCAATAATACTCAGGAGTTTGCGTTTTTTCATATCAATGTAAAAGGGAAGTGGGCGCAGACGGATTCGAACCGCCGACCCCCTGCTTGTAAGGCAGGTGCTCTAAACCAGCTGAGCTATGCGCCCGGGATTCGGGAATGCAAAGGTAAGAAGATTTTTCGGACTTGCAAATACCCGTTTCAAAACTGCTTCTCAAATGCCGGCGCCGTCGGAAAAACTTTCGCGGGAGCGGCTCTGAAGGACGCGCGCGTGCTCCGGAACGGAGTGCGTGAGCCAGATATTACCGCCGATAATCGCGCCGGAACCGATGGTCACGCGGCCGAGAATCGAGGTGTTCGAGTAGACTGTGACGTCGTCGCCGAGCACGGGATGCCGCGGGACATTGACCGGACGGCCGCTCTCGTCGTAGCGGAAATTCTTAGCGCCGAGCGTCACGCCCTGGTAGAGCGTTACGCGCTTGCCGATAATCGCCGTTTCGCCGATGACGATGCCTGTTCCGTGGTCGATCGCGAAGGATTCGCCGATGGTGGCGGCCGGGTGGATGTCGATGCCGGTGACGCTATGGGCGTATTCCGTCAGCATGCGCGGCAGCACTTTCACGCCGAGGGTGTAGAGTACGTGCGCGGTGCGGTAGTAGAGCATCGCCGTGACGGCGGGGTAGCAATAAATGATTTCCTCGCGACTGGAGGCGGCGGGATCGTTCGCTGCTATGGCTTCGACGTCCGTCGCGAGCAGCCGCTTGATTTCCGGCAGTTCTTTCAAGAATGCCGCGGCGATGTCCGGGTCTGTGACGGCCATAAGTTCCGCGCCGATGCGCGATGCGGCGACCACAGGCTTTACGTCGCTGTAATCGGGGAAGACGGCGTCCTTGACGCTGTCCATCATCGTCCGCAGATGGTCTTTGGTACTATTGATTGATGTTTGCATTTGCTATTTTTATAAAGAAACTGAAATGTACTTGCAAACAGACTGTGGCAGGTTGTCTTTTGCGACCATTTACCCGGATAGGGTTGCGAAGCAACAGGGAGCAAAGACTCCTGACGCAGGCGCAAGTCATTTCAGTTTCTTTTATAATGGATATTCTTCAAAGGCGAAAAGAAGGGTGGAGAGGTAGCGCTCGCCGCCGTCGGGCAGCAGTGCGACTATGGTCTTGCCGGCGTATGCATCCTGCCGGGCGAGGCGGAGTGCCGCGCTGAATGCCGCTCCGGAGGAAATGCCTACGAGCAGTCCCGCACAGGCGGAAAGCAGCCGGGCGCCGCGGATGGCGTCGTCGTCAGCAACGGTCAGGACGGAATCGACGGTATCCGGAGAATAAGTGTCCGGAACGAAGCCGGCGCCGATGCCCTGGATGCCGTGCTTTCCGGCTTTTCCGGTGGACAGGACTGGGGAACCCTCCGGCTCGACGGCGACGATCTCCACGGCTGGATTGTGCTTTTTCAGCGCTTTGCCTACGCCGCTGACGGTGCCGCCGGTGCCTACGCCGGCAACGAAGACATCCACCTTCCCGGCAGTGTCGGCCCAGATTTCCTCGCCGGTAGTCTTTTCGTGAATGGCGGGGTTGGCGGGGTTGGTGAACTGGCCGAGGATGACGGCGCCGGGGGTGCTGTCCCGAAGCGCTTCGGCGCGCGCGATGGCTCCTTTCATTCCTTCGCCGCCCGGGGTGAGCTCGATACGGGCGCCGAGGGCTTTGAGCAGGCTCCTGCGTTCGCGGCTCATCGTTTCCGGCATAGTCAGGACGACCTTGTAGCCGAGGCTGCGGCCCACCCAGGCCAGTCCGATGCCGGTGTTGCCGCTGGTCGGCTCGATAATCGTTGCTCCGGCCTTCAGGATGCCTTTTTGCTCGGCATCCCGGATCATTGCCAGGGCGATGCGGTCCTTGGCGCTGCCGCCGGGGTTGAAATATTCCAGTTTGACCAGGATTTCGGCCTTCTGGCCTTCCAGACCGGAAATGCGCAGCAGGGGAGTGCCGCCCACTAGTTCTGTCAGTGAATTGTAAATCTTTTGTTCTTTCATTTGAGGGCGAAATTTACGCAACTTCCCCTATTTTTCAAAATAATCCCGTAAATTTGCCCCTATGAAAATAGGATTAATTGTAGCGATGACCTCTGAGTATGAGGCTTTGCAGAGGGCTGGAATCAAAGGGGTAAGGCGTTCCGGAATCGGGAAGGTGTCGGCGGCACGGCTGGCGACGGAGATGATCCTGACGGAGCGGCCGGACTGTATCATCAATTCCGGCTGTGCAGGTGCGCTCGCTCCCGGAATGGAGGTTTTCGATGTGGTAATCGGAGCACAGACCGCGCATCACGATGTATGGTGCGGCGATGGCAACCTCCCCGGGCAGGTGCAGGGCCTTCCGCAGCGCTTTGATGCCGATCCGCACCTGCTTTCCGTAGCCCGCAGCCTCGAATACGACCACGGGATGCACGTGGGCCTGGTTTGTACCGGAGAGCGATTTTTCGTCAGTCCGGAGGAGGATGCGGCCGTTCTCGCGAATTTCCCGGATGCCCTTGCCGTGGATATGGAATCGGCCGCCATCGCACAGGTCTGCCTGCATTACGGCGTCCCGTTCCTGAGCATCCGCCTGATCAGCGACGTGCATACTGACGCCGCCACCCAGAAAACCAGTTACGAGAATTTCTGGAAGGATCTCGGGGACAGTTCCTACTCGATTGTCCGGGAGTTGATGGAGAGGCTTTAGCGCTTGCCGAATACCTGGTCGATCAGCGCTTCGAATTCCTTGAAGGCAAAGGTGCCGGAGAGTTCGCGCAGGGAATCCGCCAAGCCGCGATAATGCCATTCGTGGTCCTTCGGGTCACTGGCATGGAAGATTTTCCAGAGTTCGTCGCCCTTTACCGCATAGTCGCGTGCAATCGCGCGCATGTTGGAGAGCTTGTCGCCCATCGCGACGATCTTGGCATCGTGCGATGCTGCCGCCAGCCGGTCGATGGCCGCCTTTTTACGCGCGTGCCAGCTGTCTTCTTCGCTGACGCCCTCCATCATGACATCGCTTTCGGAAGCCACCAGCGCTGCGATGCGGTCGCCGAATTCAGCGCGAAGCTGCTCTACGGTCACATCAGTATCCTCGACTGTATCGTGCAGCGCGGCCGCAGCCAGCAGTTCCTGGTCCGGGGTAATCGTCGCGACTATTTCTACCGCTTCCATAGGATGTACGATATAAGGGAAGCCCTTTCCGCGGCGCTCGGTGCCCGCGTGTGCATTGACCGCAAAGATAATCGCGCGGTCCAGCAGTTCGGTATTCATTGGTTTGTTTGCCATAGTCTTTATAATTATGCGTCGTGCGCGTAGAGGCGCTGCTCAGCGAGTTTTTCGTACTTGCTGCCCGGGATGCCGTAGTTGGCGTAGGGGTGGATGCTGATGCCGCCGCGGGGGGAGAAGAAGCCCGTGACCTCGATGTATTTGGGCTGCATCAGGGCGATGAGGTCTTTCATGATCATGTTGACGCAGTCCTCGTGGAAGGCGCCGTGGTTGCGGTAGCTCAGCAGGTAGAGTTTCAGGCTCTTGCTTTCCACCATCTTTTGGGCCGGGATGTAACTGATGCGGATTTCCGCGAAGTCCGGCTGTCCGGTGACGGGGCAGACGCTGGTGAATTCCGGGCAGTTGAAGCGGACCCAGTAGTCGTTTTCAGGATGCAGGTTCTCGAAGGCCTCGAGTACCTCCGGGTTGTAGCCGGCCTTGTATTGGATCTTTCTTCCCAGGGCCTTCAGGCCCTCTTCTGATCTGTTCTTTATCATAATGTTCGATAATTGTCTGCTCTGCGCTGATGCATCAGAATGCCATCTGCTCCCTGTCGCTTCGCGACCCTATTCCGGGCAAAAGGTCGCAGATGGCAAACCTGCTGCTTCTTACGCGCAGAGCAGTTGTTTACGACAATTTAAATGGGTTATATGAAATATCTGTATCAAAAGTATCGGTATTTTCGTATTGTTTGAGGCGGCGGACAATCACGGCGGTAAGGGGCAGGATGATAATCTCGTACGCCACCTTGAAACTGACCTGCGCCAGCATCATGGTCAGCAGAATCCGGACCGGTGTGCCGAAAAAGGCAATCGGCATGAAGATCAGCGAATCCAACGCTTCTCCGGCCAGCGAGGAAAGGATGGCGCGGACACCGAACCGGCGCCCCCCGTCAGCGACCTTCATCCGGCTCATTACGAGGGAGTTGAGGGTGGACCCGGCCAGGAAGGCCAGCAGGGAGGCGATGGCCAGGCGCGGTGCCAGGTTGAACAGGTAGTCGAAGTGCTCTCCGCCGTCCCAGAAATCAGCGGCGGGAAGCCGCACGATCAGCCGTCCGAACAGGACGACGAGCAGGTTCATCGCAAAGGCCGTCCAGATGACCAGCTGGGCCTTTTTGTAGCCCCAGACTTCAGTGAGGCAGTCGCCGATTATGTAGGACAGGGGAAAAACGATGACTGCGCCGGGCAGGTTGATGCCCAGGATGCAGATAATCTTGCTGGCGAAAAGGTTGGAACTGACCAGGCATACTACGAAGAGTATGGCCATCAGCAGGAATGCCGTAGAATGGGTTTGTTTCATCTTTGCAGTTTTTATAGTGGTGCCTGTTACACTTGACGCCCCCGCAGGGGTATCGCGGCGCAAAGATAGTTAAAATTTTTCAAATGGATCTTCCGGCCAGGGGTGTTTGGGGTAGCGACGGCGGAGTTCCGCGCGGACTTCGAAGTAGGTGCCGCTCCAGAAACTGCGCAGGTCGGAGGTCAGCTGGACGGGTTTGTAGCCCGGCGAGAGCAGTTCCATCAGGATCTTGCGCGTCCCGCCGTCGACGGTAGGGGTGTCCAGCAGCCCGAAGCAGTCCTCGAGGCGGATGCGCAGGATGGGCGCATCCGCACCTTGTCTATATTCGAGTTTTGCGCTCTTCCCGCCGGGCAGGCTGATGCGGGTGGGGGCAAGCTTTTCAAGCGCCTGCAACTGCTTGTAATCCAGCAGGCCGAGTATGGCCTGGCAGAGGTCGGTTTTTTTGAGGGACGGAGCGCTCAGCGATGCTGGAGCGACGGCCGGCAGCCAGTCCCCGGCGCTGTCCAGCAGCGTTTCGGTATCGACCTTCGGAAGCCCGAGTTCGGGGTGCCAGGCGGCAAGCGTTGATATCCGGCGCTGCAGGGCACTGACTTCGTCGTTCCAGTCGAAGATGCTGCGTCCGTCCTTGCAGGCGGCTTCGCAAAGCAGCTCCAGGGCGCGTTCCCGGGGAATATCGGACAGGGGCCGCTCGCAGAGCAGCAGCTTGCCGATGCGCCATTCTCGCCGGGCAATCAACCCGTTCCGCCCCCAGCTGACGTTGTCGCGCTGCCAGGCGAGCTCGAGCAGGTCCTCTTCAGCCACAGGTGCGCCGATAAAAATGCGCCCGGCGCTGCCTTTAACGGCATTGATGCTTGCTGCAACCAGCCAGTCCGCAGCGGCGAGCGGATCCGCTCCGTCCACCCGTGCACTGCCTTCGGATGCGAGCAGGAACTGTCCGTGCGCATCTTCCTGCTTTTTGCCTATACGTTCGGGATAGGCCGCACACAGCAGCATTCCGCATTCGAAGGGGTCGACGATGCCGTTCTCTTCCCTTGCCCCGCAAAGGCGCCGATACTGCTGCGCGCTGCGAAGGGCGTTCGCCCATTTCCCGTTTTCGCCGTTTTGCCGGGCGCGCCTTAGGCCCCTGATGCGCAGGTCGATGCCGCATTCGCTGCTTTCGGCCAGCGGGTCGCGATCTTCGAGAAGAGCGGCTATATCTGTGGCAAGTGCTTTGTTTTCAGGCGTTTTCGCCCTCAGTATCATATTGGCGATGCGAGGGTGGCAGGGGAGTGCGGCCATCGCCCTTCCGTGGCGGGTGATGTTCCCTTTTTCGTCGATGGCGCCGAGCGCCGCAAGCAAGGTTTTGGCGGCGGCGATGCGCTCCGGAGGCGGCGGAGTGAGCCAGGGCAGCTTTTCCGGCTGCGACTCGCCCCAGGCCGCGATTTCCAGCACGGTTCCGCTCAAATCCGCTTCCAGAATTTCCGGCGTGCGGGTGGGGGCCATCCTCTCCTGAGTGGCGCGGGACCAGAGGCGGTAACAGCTGCCGCTTTGTGTACGGCCCGCGCGTCCGCTGCGCTGCTCTGCCATATCGGCGCTGATGCGCACAGTTTCCAGACGGCTCAGGGCGTTTTTTTCATCGAAAACTGGCCGGCGGCAGAAACCGGAATCGATGACTGTCCGGACGCCTTCGATGGTCAGCGATGTCTCGGCTACCGGGGTGGCGAGCACGATTTTCCTTGTTCCCTTCGCAGACGGGGCGACGGCTGCCTGTTGCTCCTTGAACGGCAACATCCCGTAGAGCGGCATCACCCGTGTATTACCCGGGAGACCGCCGAGTTTGTCTGCGCAGCGACGGATGGCGGCTTCTCCGGACAGGAAAGCCAGAATGTCGCCCTCCGTGGTGGCGTGCGCCTGGCGGATGGTTTTGGCGACTTCCTCTTCGATGGATTCCAGGCGCGGATCTGCGGTGGTATATTGCAGTTCGACCGGAAAGCAGCGGCCCTCGCAGGATACGAGCGGAGCATCCAGCACCTGGCAGAGGGCTTCCGCATCGAGGGTTGCGCTCATCAGGACAATGCGCAGGTCCGGCCGCAGTAGCGCTTTGGACGCCCGGGTCAGGGCCAGTGCGACATCGGTGGTCAGGCTGCGTTCGTGAATTTCGTCAAAGATGACCGTCGATACCCCTTCCAGCCCCGGGTCTTCCGTGAGCATCCGAGTCAGGATTCCTTCGGTAACCACCTCTATGCGCGTTTTTGCCGATACGCGGCTTTCGAAGCGCATGCGGTAGCCGACTGTATCGCCGGGCTGTTCTCCGAGCAGTTCCGCCATCCGGTAGGCGATCTGCCTTGCTGCGATGCGCCGTGGCTCCAGCATCAGGATTTTGGCATTAGCCGCTTCGGAGGCGAGCAGGCTCAGCGGCAGCAGCGTGGATTTTCCTGCTCCGGGTGGCGCGCAGACTACCGCCGCACCGCGTTCATGCAGCGCCTGCTCCAGTGCTCCGGCTATATGCAGGGCTGGAAGCGGAGGAAGATCGATATGAAGCGGGTCCGTCATTTTTTGCAAAAATACCGATAATCTTGGAGATTTGCGCAGAAATAGCTAACTTAGCAAATCTAAACATTTTGAAAGTATGAAAAGTAGCTCTAAAATTTGGCTGGCCATTTCGGGAATCCTTCTCGTGGCCCTCGGCGTGCTTTGCATCTGCAAGCCTGCTGCAACCCTTTTCACCACCGCGTGGATGATCGGATGCTTTACGCTGATTTCCGGTTTCTCCAAGATGATCTTCACCTTCCGCACCCAGAAGTTCCTGCCCAACAGCGGCAGCCGTATGCTCAGCGCGCTCCTGCAAATCATCCTCGGGTTCATTCTCCTGGCCAATAATCTGTTCGTGACGGTTTCCCTACCCCTGGTCTTTGTCCTGTGGGTGTTCGTTGAAAGCGTGGTGATTGCCATCCAGAGCTTTGACTACAAGAAAATCGGCTATTCCGGCTGGTGGTGCATCCTGCTCCTCGGTATTGCCGGTATCGTACTCAGCTACTACGGCCTGCGCAATATGGATGTCTCTGCCATGACGCTCTCCACCTTCATCGGTGTTGCCATCTGCCTCCTCGGCCTGGGTCACCTGGTGGCCCTCTGCGGGATCAACCGTTTCGAAAACAAAGTCAAGGACGTGCTCGGCGTCTAAGATTTTTATCAAGTAGATTTTGTGAGCCGCTCTTCACGGGGCGGCTTTTTTTTGTCTGAATTGTTAACTTTGCAGGGATATGAGTACAATCAGAACATCGAACCGGCCGTAGGGAGGCGAATAGAAATTTCCCTTGTGAGTTTTCCGAATTTTAGGTATCTTCGCACTCGTGATGATACTTACATTATTTCTTTTGGGCGCGATGGAGGCGGAGCAGCCTGCAGCGCGGATAACGTCTGAGGCGTATATCGCCGCATATTCCGCAATTGCGGTTAGTGAAATGCAGCGCAGCGGCATTCCCGCAAGCATTACGCTGGCCCAGGCGCTGCTGGAATCCGACAGCGGCAATTCCATTATTGCCGTTCAGGGGCGCAACCATTTCGGCATCAAATGCCATAATGACTGGCAGGGCGGACGCATCTACAAGGATGACGATATCAAGGACGACTGTTTCCGCGTCTATGCCAGGGCCGCCGATTCCTATGCCGACCATACGGATTTCCTTCGCTCCGGACGCCGTTACGCAAACCTGTTCTCGCTGGAAAGCACGGATTACAAAGGCTGGGCTGAAGGCCTGCAGGAGTGCGGTTATGCTACGTCGCGCAAGTATGCCAAAAAGCTTCTGGAACTGATTGACCGCTATGACCTGCACCGCTTTGACCTGGTGCAGAACGCAGTGCCCGAGAATAATGCGCAGCCTTCGGCATCAGGAGCAGACGCTTCGGAATCTGTAGCCGCGGTTCAGGAACCCGTCGAAAAGCAGACACAGAAACGCGCTTATGCCGAGGAGTTCGCTTTCAACCCCGGCAGTCGTACGTTCAGGCGCGACGGCGCCCTCTGCCTTAGAACCCTTCCCGGTGAGACCTTCGAATCCATCGCGCAGGCCTATAACCTCTTCGGATGGGAGTTGCGCGCACTCAACAAAGAGCTCGGGGCAAATGAGCCCGAGCCCGGAACCATCGTTTACCTGTCCCGCAGAAAGAAGGCCAGCCGATGAAAAAGCTGATACTCGGCACCTTAGCGCTGGTAGTCATATTGATGGCGTTTTTCACCTTCATGTGGCTGCTGGACAACCGTATCAGCAACTTTGAAGGTCCGGCGGAGCTGTATGTCCGTCCCGGCGAGAGCCCGAAGGCGGTCATCGATTCCATCGCCGCGCAGACGAAAATCAAGCACCCGAAGCGGTTGGAACGCGTTTTTGCAAATTACGAACTGGATACGCACATGCAGCCCGGGCATTACCGTATCGGCGGACAGGCCCCCAGCGTATATGTAGCGCGGATGCTCCGGCACGGCTGGCAGACTCCGGTGAAACTGGTGCTTTCGGGAACCCTCCGGCGTCCCTGCGATATAGCCCGCAAGATCAGCCGCCAGATGATGGTGGATTCCGCTTCCGTGATGGCTGCGTTCACGGACGATGCCCTGCTCGCAAGCCTGGGGGCATCGCGCTCCACGCTCTTCTCCCTCTTCATGCCAGACACCTATGAGATGTACTGGACGGACAGTGCGGAGAAAATCCTTGAACGGCAGAAAAAGGCCGTAGATGCCTTTTGGACCGAAGAAAATCTGGCTCTGGCAGCTGCCCAGGGCCTGACACGGCACGAAGCTACAGTCGTAGCCTCCATCGTGAAGGGGGAGTCGAACTATGAACCGGAGTTTCCGAAAATCGCCGGTGTGTACCTGAACCGCCTGGACCGCGGAATGAAGCTGCAGGCTGACCCTACGGTCGCTTATTGTCATGATTATTCGATGAACCGCATCCTGTACCGGCACTTGAGCATAGATTCACCGTACAATACCTACCTCTATGCAGGGCTGCCTCCGGGGCCGATCTGCGTGCCTACCCGAGCCTGCCTCGAAGCCGTACTGCATCCGGACCGCGGGAACGGCAATCTCTATTTCTGTGCCGATCCCTCCTTCAATGGAACCCACCGCTTCGCTGCTACCTACAGTGAACATCTGCGCAACGCTGGGGAATTCCAGCGGGCGCTGAACAAGCGCGCGGCAGAAAAGAAAAAAGCGTCTGTATGAACCTGGGACCCCTGGCAAGCGATGCGCGCGTATTTGCGCTGGAAGCCCTGAAAGACGAAGTGAGGGGCAACGGTCATCCGTTTATCGAACATCCGGATGCGGTAGCACAGATAGTTGCGGAGGAAATAGGCCTCGGGGACGATTGTATTGCCGCCATCTACCTGCATGAAGCTACCCGCAGGCATCCGGAAAAGGACCTGTCGGCTTTCCCGCAGGAGGTTCGGGTGCTTGCAGAGGGCCTGAACATGATTTCCTCTATCCGCCCTAAGGATACTCAGCTAGAGGCTGAGAACTACAAGCGCCTGATCGTGCGCTGCTCGCCTGACCCCCGTACGACGGTAATCAAGATTGCCGACAGGCTGGAGATTATGCGGAACCTCTCCCTTTTCTCCAAGGTGGCGCGGGAGCAGAAACTTCTCGAAACCCTGCTCCTGTATATTCCGCTGGCGCACCAGCTAGGGCTTTACAATATTAAAAGCGAGCTGGAGGACATCTGGTTCCGCTATTCCGATCCTCAATCATGGCGCACGATTACCAATAAACTCAAGGCTACCGAGGCTGACCGGGAACGTCTGTCGCGGGAGTTCGTTCAGCCACTTGCGCAGAAACTCTCGGACATCGGTATCAAGTATAAACTGAAGGTCCGAACCAAGACGGCATATTCTATTTACCGCAAGATGAAGGCGCAGGGCGTGCCTTTCGAGGGCGTCTATGACGTTTTTGCCATGCGGTTCATAATCGATTGCGAGGCTGACCGGGAAAAGGAACTGGACCTTTGCTGGAAGGTATATTCTTACGTTACCGAGGAGTACGAACCGGATACGAAGCGCCTGCGCGACTGGCTTACCAACCCCAAGCCCAACGGCTATGAGTCACTGCACATTACGGTCAAGAACAAGCAGGGGAACTTCATCGAGGTTCAGATCCGCACGAAGCGGATGGACGATATCGCCGAGAACGGCCTGGCATCGCACTGGTCGTATAAGGGTGTCAAGGGGCAGAAAACCCTGGACAACTGGCTGGCCAGCGTGCGCTATCAGCTGGAGCATCCGGCAGGGGAGTCGGAGCGGGATGCGCTGCCTGCGGCTCCCATCGGCGAAATTTTCGTCTTTACCCCCAGCGGAGAGCTGAAAATCCTGCGCGAAGGGGCATCGGTGCTCGATTTTGCCTTTTCCATCCACAGCGGCCTGGGCTGCCGCTGCATCGGCGGTCGCATCAACGGAAAGCAGGTAACGCTGCGCGAAAAGCTCAAGACCGGTGACGTGGTCGAAATACTCTCGGCCAAGAACCAGAAACCCGGAAAGGACTGGCTGGGCTGGGTCGTCACTTCGAAGGCAAAATCCAAAATCAAGCAGGAACTCGACGCCGAGGAGCGAAAAAAAGCCGCCGACGGACGCGAACTGCTGGAACGGCGCCTGAAGAACTGGAAGCTGGAGTTCCCGGACGAAATGCGCACTGCGCTGATGAAGCAGCGAAAGTATTCGTCGCAAATGGCGATGATGGCTGCAATTGCCGATGGTGAGCTGGATATCAATGATATAAAGAGCTTCATCCTTGCGGCCCAGGAGCGTCCGGAAACGGTGGAAGAAGGCCCAAAGACTACTGCGCTGCCCTCCGCGCTGCAAGGTGGTACGGACGATATCCTCGTGCTTGGCGCACGCGATGTGAAGGGCATCGATTATAAAATGGCACATTGCTGCAATCCCGTCTATGGCGACGATGTCTTCGGCTTCGTTACGCGTACGGAGGGCATCAAGATTCACCGGATGTCCTGTCCAAACGCCACGCGCCTGCTGGAACGCTATCCTTACCGCATCCAGCGGGTGGTCTGGCAGGACAGCGCCGCGTCGGGGAATTTCCAGTGCACGCTGATGGTGACTGCCGACAGCGACAATGCCGCGCTTGCGGACATCATGGAGGTAATAGGGCAGTTCAAGGTATCACTGCGCTCGTTCAATGTAAACCCGAACCGCCGCGGCGGGACCTTTGAGATTGCCATACGTCTTCTGGTGCCTTCGAACATGGAACTGGACAAGGTTATTTCCCGCATATCGGCGCTGCGTCAGGTAGAAAAGGTGAAACGCGTATGAGGTTTCACCTGGAATCCGAATACAAGCCTTCCGGCGACCAGCCGCAGGCAATCGAGGAGCTCTGCCAGGCACTCTCGGGCGGAGTGAACGATGTCACCCTGCTGGGCGTTACGGGTTCCGGCAAGACCTTTACCATGGCCAATGTCATAGAGCGCTTGCAGCGTCCGGCGCTGATACTGAGCCATAACAAGACGCTGGCGGCGCAGCTCTACGGCGAATTCAAGTCCTTCTTCCCGGGCAATGCCGTGGAGTATTTCGTCTCCTATTACGATTACTATCAGCCGGAGGCATACCTGCCCAATACGGATACCTATATAGAGAAGGACCTGAGCATCAATGACCAGATTGAGAAACTGCGCCTGAGCGCTGCGGGAGCCTTGCTCAGCGGGCGGAGGGATATTATCGTCGTATCGTCCGTGAGCTGCCTTTACGGTATCGGCAATCCCGACGATTTCCACGCGCAGACCATACCGCTGAGAAGGGGAGAGCGCCGTAGCCTTACGGGGCTGCTGTACAAGCTCGTCGATGCGCTGTACATACGCACGGAAGCCGATTTCAAGCGCGGTTCATTCCGGGTAAAAGGCGATACCGTGGATATTTTCCTTGCAGGTTCAGATGATGCGGTACGGGTGGAATTCTTTGGCGACGAGGTCGAGTCCATATCGCTTACCGACCCTTCTACCGGGGCCCGGAGGGAGGAATTGGACGAAATAAATATCTATCCCGCCAATAACTTCGTTACTACCAAGGAACGCAGCAAGGCGGCTGTAAGTGAGATTCAGGATGATCTGGTCAAGCAGGTGGATTATTTTGAATCCATAGGCAAGGGGCTGGAGGCCAAACGCCTGAAGCAGCGTGTGGAGTATGATCTGGAGATGATAAAGGAGATGGGCTATTGTCCCGGAATAGAGAATTACAGCCGCTACTTCGACGGCCGCAAACCCGGGCAGCGTCCTTTCTGTCTCATCGATTATTTCCCCGACGATTTCATTACTTTTATTGACGAGAGCCACGTGACCCTGCCACAGGTGCGTGCCATGTTCGGAGGGGACCATTCCAGAAAGAGCATACTTGTGGAATACGGTTTCCGCCTGCCGGCCGCGTCGGACAACAGGCCGCTGACCTTTGACGAGTTCGAGTCCATTACCGGGCAGAAGGTGTATGTCAGCGCTACTCCCGCCGATTACGAACTGCAGAAATCCGAAGGCCTGGTGGTGGAGCAGCTGGTGCGCCCGACGGGTCTTCTGGACCCGCCAATCGAGGTTCGTCCGATCAAAAACCAGGTTGATGACCTCGTGGAAGAAATCCGTAAACGGGAGGAAAGTGACGAGCGCGTACTTGTCACCACTCTCACAAAGCGGATGGCGGAAGAGTTGACGGAATATCTTGAAAAAATCGGCATACGGGTGCGCTATATCCACTCTGATGTGGACACTGCCGAGCGCGTGGAGATTATCGAGGATTTCAAGAACGGGCTATTTGACGTACTGGTGGGCGTGAATCTCCTGCGCGAGGGTCTGGATATCCCGTCTGTATCGCTGGTGGCGATTCTGGATGCCGACAAGGAGGGGCTGCTTCGTTCTACCCGCGCCCTGACCCAGACTGCCGGGCGTGCTGCCCGCAATGTGAACGGGCTGGTACTGATGTATGCGGACAATATCACGGATTCCATGGCGCAGACCATAAGGGAAACAGAAAGGCGCCGTGCCAAACAGATTGAATACAACGAACTCAACCATATCGTACCGGCCCAGGTGGCGGTTCATCGCAATGAAATAGCATCGAGGCTTGCAGGAGGAACTACGGGGCGTGTCAGCGCCGCCAATTCCTATGACAATCCGGTCTATGTGCCAAATCCTTCTGACCTGGGGCGTGGGACTGTCAGCGTTGGGTTCGGTCATGGAGCCCTCCGCGAGAAAGGCGCCGCTTACGGGGCGGAAGGCCGAGTCCGCGCAGACCTGGCGGCAGTATTACAGGATCCCGTAATAAGGGCTATGGACCGCAGCCAGATAGAAAAGCTCATCGCGGACGACAAACGGCGGATGCACTCATCCGCCGCCGATCTGGATTTCTCCGCCGCTGCCCGTTACCGGGACGAAATGTGGGCCCTTCAGGAATACCTGAAGGTCTGGAAAGGCTAGTCCCCGCGGGAATAATTGGGCGTTTCTTTAGTGATGGTGATGTCGTGCGGGTGGCTTTCCACCATGCCGCTGCCGGTCACGCGGGTGAAGCGGGCCTTTTGCAGGGCGGCGATGTCCTTCGCGCCGCAGTAGCCCATTCCTGAGCGCAGCCCGCCGATGAGCTGGTAGACCGTCTCTTCGAGCGTGCCCTTGAAAGGAACGCGCCCGACGATGCCTTCGGGTACCAACTTCTTGGTTTCCACTTCTTTGTCCTGGAAGTAGCGGTCCTTGGAGCCGGCCGCCATCGCGTCCAGCGAGCCCATTCCGCGGTAGGTCTTGAACTTGCGGCCGTTGTAGATGATAGTCTCGCCGGGGGCCTCTTCCGTGCCCGCGAACATCGATCCGCACATCACGCAGTCGCCGCCGGCCGCGAGGGCCTTGACCACATCGCCGGAATAGCGCAGACCGCCGTCGGCAATGGCGGGAACGCCCGCTTCGTGCGCAACGCGCGCGCATTCGTAAATGGCTGTGAGCTGAGGTACGCCTACTCCCGCGACGATGCGCGTCGTGCAGATGGAACCCGGTCCGATGCCGATTTTGATACCGTCGGCGCCCGCTTCGACGAGGGCTTTCGCCGCTTCGGCGGTAGCGATATTGCCTACGACTACGTCGAGCTGGGGCCATTTGGCCTTGATTTCGCGCAGTTTGTCGATAACGCCTTTACTGTGGCCGTGGGCGGAGTCGAGCACCACCGCGTCGACCCCCTCCGCGACGAGCGCAGCCACCCGGTCTACGGCATCGGCGGTAATTCCGATTCCCGCGGCAACCCTCAGGCGACCGAGCGCATCCTTGCAGGCATTGGGGTGCGTCTGTTCCTTGGTAATGTCCTTATAGGTAATCAGCCCGACGATGCGGCCTTCGCCGTCCAGTACCGGCAGTTTTTCCACCTTGTGCTCCTGGAGTACCTTTTTGACGAAGGCGCGGTCCGTCTGGTTGTCCCGTATGGTGACGAGGTTGGAGCTGGTCATTGCATCTTCGATGCGGACGCTCATGTCGGTCTGGAAGCGCACGTCCCGGTTGGTCACGATGCCCACGAGCTTATTGTCGCCGTCCACCACCGGGATGCCCCCGATATGGTTTTCCTTCATTATCTGAAGGGCGTCGCCCACGGTCTGGTCCTTGTGGATTGTAACGGGGTCGGTGATCATCCCGTTCTCCGCACGCTTCACGCGGCGCACATGGGCTGCCTGCTCCTCAATCGACATATTCTTGTGTATCACGCCGATACCGCCCTCGCGGGCGAGGGCGATAGCCATCGGCGCCTCTGTCACGGTATCCATTGCAGCGGATACTATGGGGATGTTGAGGGCGATGTTGCGGGAAAAACGGGTGCCGAGGCTGACCTCGCGCGGGAGGATTTCCGAGTATGCCGGAATGAGCAGGACATCGTCGAAGGTCAGACCTTCGGATGCAATTCTATCTTCAATGAATGACATGCTCGCAAAGATAGCGATTTTTTCCTTTATTTGAGCAGTTCTTCGCTGCGCGCGATAAAGTCTGCGAGCGCTTTGCCTTTCAGCATTCCGTTCTGGAGAAGGGCGAGGTCTGTGACCTGGCGCAGCAGCTGCGCGTTGCCTTCGCGGTCGGCCCAGATTTTCTGCATCACGGGATTCTCCATATTGACGATGATGTTGAAGGACTCGGGCAACTGTCCGTAGAAATTCATTCCTCCGCCAAGGGCGCTCATGTCGCGGTAACGGCGCATCCATTCGCTGCGGGTGATGAGGATCGCGGCCTTGTCCCCGCCGAGGTTCCGGGCTTCCACCAGGTATTCGTTTCCTTCGGGCAGGACTCCCTTGATGAGCTCGTCCAGCGCTTTCTTGTCGTCCTCGGAGAGCTCCGGCTTGACTTCCTCTTCCTTTGGGATGAGGTTCGCGGGGGCGTCTGAGTCGATGCGGGCGAAGCGGCAGTCCTTGAGCTTGGTCTCCAGCAGGTTAACGAAGTGCGCATCCAGTTCGCAGTCCATAAGCAGGACGTCGTAGCCGAGGTTTTTAGCCGCTTCGATGCCGCTCCACTGCGCTTCCGTATCGGTAGCGTAGAGATAGACGACCTTTTTGTCCTTGTCGGTCTGGCTGCCTTCGATGGCCTTGCGGTAGTCTTCGTAGGAGAAGAATTTTCCGTCGGTGTTCTTGAAGAGGGCGAAATTGAGCGCGCGCTCGCAGAATTTCTCGTCGGAGAGCATGCCGTATTCGATGAAGAGCTTGAGGTTGTCCCATTTCTGCTCCAGCTGCTCGCGCTGCTCCTTGAAGATTTCTTCGAGCCGGTCGGCCACCTTCTTGGTGATGTAGGTGCTGATCTTCTTGACGTTGGCGTCGCTCTGCAGGTAGGAACGGCTGACGTTCAGCGGGATGTCGGGGGAGTCGATAACGCCGTGCAGCAGGGTCAGGAACTCGGGTACGATGTTGTCCACATGGTCCGTGACGAACATCTGGTTGCAGTAGAGCTGGATCTTGTTCTTGTCGATGGCCATCCGTTCCTTTATCTTCGGGAAGTAGAGGATGCCGGTGAGGGTGAAGGGGTAGTCGACGTTCAGGTGAATCCAGAACATCGGCTCCTCCTCCATCGGGTAGAGCTCGCGGTAGAATTTGAGGTAGTCCTCGTCCTTGAGCTCAGACGGCGCCTTGGTCCATATGGGGTCGATGTTGTTGATGACGTCGTCCTCGTCGGTCTCGACGCTCTTGCCGTCCTTCCATTCGGTCTTTTTGCCGAAGACCACCGGGACGGGCATGAACTTGCAGTATTTGTTCAGCAGGCCGCGGATTTTGCCCTTTTCGGCGTATTCCTTGTCGTCTTCGTCGATGTGCAGGGTGATGGTGGTCCCCCGCTCCTTGCGGCTGCCCTTCTTCATATCGTACTCCGGGCTGCCGTCGCAGGTCCACTGTACGGGAGTTGCACCTTCTTTCCAGCTGAGGGTGTCGATGGTCACTTTGTCAGCGACCATGAAGGCGGAGTAGAAGCCCAGGCCGAAGTGGCCGATGATGCTGCCCAGCTGGTCCTTGTATTTCTCGAGGAATTCGCCCGCCGATGAGAAGGCAATCTGGTTGATGTATTTGTCTACTTCCTCTTCCGTCATGCCGATACCGCTGTCGATGATCCGGAGCAGGCGCTTCTTCTCGTCGAATTCGATTCTGACCTTGAGCTCGCCGAGTTCGCCCTTGAAATCGCCGCTGGAGGCGAGCGCCTGCAGTTTCCGGCTCGCGTCGACAGCATTGGCCACGAGTTCGCGGAGGAAGATTTCGTGGTCGGAATAGAGGAATTGCTTGATAACCGGGAAAATGTTCTCGGTGGTTACGCCGATTTTCCCTTTGAGTGTCTTTTCTGCCATAGTATTTGGTTTAATTTGTTATCTCTTAAAAAGGAGTTGCCTCTTCGGGCACTTGTTGCTTCGCAACCCTATCCGGGTAAATGTGCCCTTCGTGGCAACTCCTTTTTACTGGAGTCCTGTTAAACCAAATACCGTTCCAATGACAAAATGTCAGCGGTGCGGCTTATTTGTAGAGGAAACGCTTGATGCTCATCTTCGGGGTCTTCTCGAAGGGGGCGAGCACCACTTCCACTTTGGTGAGCTGGCTGTAGGAAGGCAGGCGGCGGTTGGCACCGGTGCGGACCTTTTCCGGGATGTCGGAGATGGCTTCTTCGTCCAGGCCGGCCTTCTTGATGGCGTCTTGGTCCAGGTAGACCAGGGCGACGATCTTGCCGTTGCGGTCCACAACCACGGATTCCGCCACGAAGGGCTGGTTGTTCACGATGGCTTCCACTTCCTCCGGATAGACGTTCTGCCCGTTGGCGGTGAGAATCATGCACTTGGAGCGACCCTTGATGAAGATGTTGCCGTCCTTGTCCATAATGCCCAGGTCGCCCGTGCGCAGGAAGCCGTCGTCGGTGAAGGCGTTCGCGGAGGCCTCGGGATTCTTGAAGTAGCCGATGGTGATGTTTTCGCCCTTCGCCTGGATTTCACCGGCGATGTGCTGGGGATCCTCGGAATCGATGCGGACGGTGGCGCAGTCCACGGGCTTTCCGCAGGAGCCGGGCACATATTTGGTCCAGTGCTCGTAGGCGAGCAGCGGACAGGCCTCGGTCATGCCGTAGCCCACCAGGTAGGGGAACTTGATGCGCCGGAAGAGTTTTTCCACCTCGGGGTTCAGGGCGGCGCCGCCCATGATGAATTCCTGCACCTCGCCGCCGAAGGCCTGCACCAGTCCTTCCTTTACCTTCTTATATACGATGTTGTTGAGGATGGGGATTTTGGTGAGGAACTTGATGCCGGGCTTGTCCAGCGTGGGTTTGATCTTGGATTTGTAGATTTTCTCCATCACCAGGGGAACGGTGATGAGCAGGTAAGGCTTGACCTCGGCGAAGGCTTTGAGGAGCGTAGCGGGGGTAGGGGCCTTGCCCAGCCAGTAGATGGCCGTTCCGTTGCAGAGGGGGTAGATGAATTCTACCACCAGTCCGTACATGTGTGCCATCGGCAGCATCGAAACCATGCGCTCGCCTGCGGGAACGTGACGCTGGTCGAAGTCGACGTTTGCGCTGAAGTTGCGGTAGGTGAGCATCACGCCCTTCGGGTCGCCGCTGGAACCGGAAGTATAGTTGATGGTGGACAGGTTGTCCCAGTTGTCGGTAGGGAAAACGACGTCAGCGGGGCCGTAGCCGGCCGGCCATTTCTTGGCGAACAACTCTTCCATCGCATTATAGGCTGCGGCGATTTCGTCGCTTTGCGAGTAAAGCAGCTTCCAGCTGTCGATATCGACTACGAACTTGAGCGCGGGCATCTTGCTGATGTCCATCTGCGCGAATTTGTCCTCGTTGGTGAAGAGGGCGATGCTTTCCGAGTGGTTGACAAGGAAGGTGGCACCCTCCGCAGTAAAGTCTGCGAGGAGCGGAACGATTACGGTTTCATAAGTATTTACAGCCAGGTAGGACATGCCCCATCGGGCGCCATTGCGGGCCCAGAGTGCAATTTTTTCGCCTTTCTTGAGACCTATATTCTCAAAGGCAAGGTGAAGTTTCTCGATTTGGGTTGCCATCTGGCAATAGGTAAAGGACTCTCCGCCAAGACTGTTGAGGGCGGATTTGTTCCAGAATTTGCGGGTGGCGTTCTGGAGCCTTTCAAGGTAATGCGGGTAAGTATTCATAACGGCGCAAAATTAGACGTTTCAGCGAAACATTTTTTGCGAATGTGGCGAAAATCACGATATTTGGGGCGAATTTTTAAATAGCGTGGTGAAATTGTATGGAAAAAAGGCCCATCGTTGCGTTTATCTATGATTTTGACGGGACTCTCTCGCCGGGAAATATGCAGGAATTCGGCTTTATCCAGGCCATAGGCTCCACACCGGAGGAGTTTTGGCGTATGAGTGACCGTATCGCCCAGGGACAGGATGCGTCCAATATTCTCGCGTACATGAAGCTTATGTTCGATGAGGCCAAACGGCATGGTGTGGAACTGAGGCGGGAGGATTTCCACCGCTTCGGTGAGAATATCGCTCTTTATGAAGGTGTGCGCGAGTGGTTTGCGCTCGTTAATGCCTATGGTGCTGCACATGGCGTGATTGTCGAGCATTACATCAATTCATCTGGCCTGCGCGAGATTGTCGAAGGGAGCCCCATAGCTTCCGAATTCAAGCACATTTTTGCAGGTTCATTCCTTTATGATGCGAAAGGGGAGGCTGAATGGCCCGGGATTGCCGTGGACTATACGGCAAAGACGCAGTTCCTCTTCAAGATTTCCAAGGGAATATTTTCCATGCGCGACAGCAAATTGGTAAATGAATCGATTGCCGATGAGGACAAGCGGATTCCTTTCCCGCACATGATTTATTTCGGCGACGGTGAGACCGATGTGCCATGTATGAAGCTGGTAGGAATGTTCGGGGGCCATTCCATCGCCGTCTACGACCCTGAGTCTGATACGAAGAAAGCGGCTGCGCGCAAGCTGAAAAGGCAGGGGAGAGTGGCGTTTGCGGCACCTGCGGTATATTCCGAGGGCTCTGCGCTTTACAAGGTCAGCTGCGCCATTATCGACAAAATTCGCGCTGATTGGCTTTTGCGTCGGCTAACCCGTTGACGGATATGATTTTTTTACTATCTTTGCGCCCTAAAACTGAAAGAAACTGATTATGTATTGGACACTTGAACTTGCCAGCAGCCTGGACGATGCTCCCTGGCCCGCAACAAAAGAAGAGCTCATAGATTACGCCATCCGCTCCGGCGCCCCCGAAGAAGTTGTAGAAAACCTTCAGGAACTCGAGGAAGAAGGCGAGATTTACGAAACCATAGAAGACATCTGGCCGGATTATCCCACCAAGGAAGATTTCTTTTTCAACGAGGAGGAATATTAACGAATTGAATATTAATTAGTTATAAGTAAGCCCGTAGTTTTTGCTACGGGTTTTCTTTGTTCTTATGACGAGACAAAGCCGGATTGTTGAGATAGTTACCCAGGAGCCAGTCTTTTTTATAAAAGTGCAATAACTGACGGTTTTGGGCCAATCAAACTGCGCTAACTCGACAAAAACGACCCAGTACAGTGCAATAAATCCTAGGCTATGACGCGGGTGACCTCAGGAATTGTCTGCGGGATTTGTCGGCACATTCTGGAGATTCATTAAGGATGGCGGCTACAAATTCGCCTCCAGGAAAAACAAGGACGGTGACAAACGCTATGTGTTTTATAGCTTTGTCGAAGGAAAGGAAGGATATCCGGACCAGATTGAACTTCTTTCCAAGCCCGATGAGAGCATCGGAACACCAGCGGAGCACCATATCGAGTACATCGATACTGGCTAAGATTATTCACACTTGTCGGCCATTATTCTGGACAGGAACTACTATGATTATCTGACGGCTCACTTCGAGGTGGTTGACGGAATCTGTTATGCATCTGCCGATGCACTGGTCTGCCTAAAAGCGCTGAATGAAAGTAATCAGCCATATTTTCGCATGCTCAAAGTACTTGTCAAATCATGATAGAATGGTTATTTTTGTAAAAAAGAATGGTTATGGGTACGAAACAAGTTTTGAAAGTGTTTGAGAATAAGCGAATTCGGGCTTTCTGGGATGACAGTCAAGAGAAATGGTTCTTCAGCATTGCCGATGTGGTTGAAACTTTGACAGACAGCAGTGATGTCAAGCAGTATATAAAGCGGCTGAGGACCAGAGATAAAGAACTTGGTTCCGTGTGGGGTACAATTTGTACCCCTCACCGATTTGTTTCGACAGACGGGAAATTGCATTCATCAAACTGTGCATCTCTACAAGGCATATTCCGTATTATCCAGTCAATACCTTCAAAGAAAGCGGAACCTTTTAAAAGATGGTTGGCACTGGTTGGAGCAGAACGGATTCATCAAATGCAAGATCCAGAACTTGGTATTCAGCAATCGCTCCAAGACTATAAGCGTCTGGGTTATTCTGAGAACTGGATAAATCAGCGCCTTAAGAGCATAGAAATCCGCAAGGATTTGACGGATCAGTGGAAGGCTCATGGTGTAGAGGAGGGAACGGGTTATGCAACTTTAACGGATATCATATACTACACTTGGGCGGGACTTACTGCCCGGGAGTATAAGCATCTGAAAGGGCTTAAACAGGAAAACCTGCGTGATAATATGACCAATGAGGAGTTGGTTATGAATATGTTGGCCGAATTAACCACCAGTAATATCACCAAAGAAGAACACCCTGAAACCATGTCTGAGCACGCCAGCGTTGCTGAGCGTGGCGGTTCGGTTGCTAAAGTTGCCAAGGAGGCCTTTGAAAAGCAGACAGGGAAAAAGGTTGTGAGTCCTATGAGTATGAAGCGTTATATGGAAGCACAACAACCCAGATTGGAGTTGGATACAGACCAGATATCTGATGAAGATAATGGTCAATAGCGCAACAGACTATCATAACCATTATATTTTCACTGTCCACTCCCGGAATTCTTTTAGGATGAAAGAATCCGACAAATCGGCAGTATAGATAGAAAAAAGACAACGATATGACATCTATGCTCGGCGGAGATTCCGACACCATCGCCTGTATGACCGGCGCAATTGCCGGTGCCGCCGGGCAGATTCCCGAAGAGATTGCCAAAAAGGCTTACGACATCCTCACGCCGGACCTTCAGCGGATTCTGGACAAGTTTGAGCGCGCGCTGAAGCACGCCCAACGATGACCTGCCTTTAAAAAAATCAAAAAAATTGGAGTGATTAATATTTTGGTTTATATTTGCGGTAAATATTACCGCGATGGCTACAAAAATAAAGAATATTATTGACCAGGTTCTTCGTGATTCGCTGCTGTTTTCCTCATGGATGGCATCGCAGGGAATCGACCGGAAAGAGCAGTCTCTCTATGTGCGCAGTGGCTGGCTGGAAAGGGTGGCCCAGGGCGTTTACAAGATAGCCGGGAGCAGCCCCACGCTGTATGGCGCTGTGGCCTCGTACAACAACCAACTGGGCAAAGCTTGCCATGTGGGGGCGTCTTCCTCGCTGGACCTTCGGGGATACTCTCACTTCGTGTCCATGGGCAAGCCCTCCGCCTATCTCTTTACGGACAAGGAATCCCGCTTGCCGGGCTGGTTCGGTACTTTGGAGTGGGATATGACTGTAAAGTACTTCACTACATCTATTTTCGGCGGAGACACAGGGCTGGAAGTTTATGACTACAACGAGTCGCACTTGCTAATCTCAAGCCCGGAACGGGCGTTTATGGAATGCTTACACCTCTCTCCGGAAAAGTTCTCTCTGCTAGACAGCTACTATGTCATGGAAATGATGACAACGCTCCGTCCCGCGCTGGTCCAGCAACTGCTGGAAAAATGCACATCTATCAAGGTGAAACGCCTGTTCCTATTTATGGCCGAAAAGGCCGGCCACAACTGGCTACGCGCCCTGGATTTCTCAAAGGTGGATCTCGGCAAAGGAATCAGAAACATTTCCGCCACCGGGCGCTTCGACAAGAAATATCAGATTATCATCCCCGCAGAACTCGCCGATTATGAATAGAGATTACGCAGAGAAAGTGGAAGTCCTACTCAGGCTCCTTCCCATCGTAATGGACGAAAAGGTCTTTGCCCTCCACGGAGGAACTGCCATCAACCTCTTTGTTCGGGACCTGCCCCGGTATTCAGTCGATATAGACCTTACCTATATCCCCTTGGAGGGAAGGGAGGAGAGCTTAGAACACATCAATGCACACTTGATGAACATAGCCGACAAGACTAAACGTGCCTTCCGAGGTATGCACGTCGTTCCCAAACTGGCCGTCGCGCCTTGTCTTGAATCACTGTAGTGCTGACGTCCATTAGCTCGAGGACTCTACCAATTTTGGAGGTCATTCCCGCCCAAAAGGTGGACATCGTCGGGTCAGCGGCCTGGTGCGCGCAAGTCTTCGGAATGAAACCCGGAAACTGATTCTGGAGCAACTTCAGGAGGAAACATAAGCACCCCCAACGATGAACCCCAAGAAGAAGAATAGGACCCTCCGGATTACGGAGAAAGATTTCCTCCTGGCGAACCGCAGGGCCGCAAGGCTGGAGGAAATCGAAGCGCACGGCCGGCCGGTCACCTTCCGCAAGGCCATCCACAAATCCAAAAAGGTTTATGACCGCAAAGCACTGAAGCGAAAGGCAGCCGCCGACGACCTTTGAGGTATCGAAAACTATGAAAAAATCAAAATTCTGTGACTATTTCATAGTTTTTAATCAGTTACTGGAAAAGAAATAGAACGCCGCCCACCGGAGCGGAATGCCGTCGGCGTGCCCGATTGTGCGGTACGACGCATCCTGAATGGTCCCGTCGGCCTTGATATGGGCGACGGTCTGATAGCCCGCATTCTTCACCGTCTGTGCGTCGATGCTGCCGCAGACGAAGACAAGCCCGGCGAGGAGAATGAAAATGTGGCGCATCAATCCCTATTTTTTCGCCAGAATCTTGTCGATCATGCCGTATTCGAGCGCTTCGCCGGAGGTCATCCAGTAGTTGCGGTCGGCGTCGGCGAAGATTTTGTCGAAGGGCTGGCCGGAGTGCTGCGAAATGATGTTGTAGAGCTCGGTGCGGATTTTCTCGATTTCCTTTGCCTCGATCAGGATGTCGGACGCCTGGCCCTGTGCGCCGCCCAGAGGCTGATGGATCATCACCCGCGAATGCGGCAGGGCGGAACGTTTCCCTTTGGCCCCGGCACAGAGGATGACGGAGGCCATCGATGCGGCCATTCCCGTGCAGATCGTTGCAATCTCCGGCTCGATGAGCTGCATCGTGTCGTAGATGCCGAGTCCGGCGTAGACCAGACCTCCCGGAGAATTGATGTATAGGGAAATGTCCGCCTTGGGATCGGTAGAGGCGAGGAAGAGCAGCTGTGCCTGAATGATATTTGCCACGTCGTCGTCAATCGGCACGCCCAGGAAAATGATGCGGTCCATCATCAGCCGGCTGAAGACATCCATCTGCGCGACATTGAGCGGACGCTCTTCTATAATCGTCGGGTTGATGTGTGTGTCTACGGCCGTCCGGTAGCGGTTAAGCGTCATGGAGCTGATGCCCATAGAGGCAACGGCATACTTTTCAAATTCATTCTTTGCCATATTCGTTCAGTGATTTCAGATTGTTGGGGGGCAAGTTACAAAATTTATCGGATAAATTCGTATATTTGTTGAGACTGAAGAGATTATAAGTGACAATGGTCTTTGCCGATGCGATAACGAACGGATTTCTCCGCCTGGACGGGGCGATGGGAACGCAGATTCAGGCGCTGGGGCTGCGGGGTGAGGACAATGAACTCCTGAACCTAACGCAGCAGGAGGCCATTCTGGGCATTCACTGCGCGTACGTCGATTCGGGTGCCGATATCCTTTCCACCAACAGCTTCGGCGCGAACGCCATTTCCCAGCGCGAATACGGTCGAGCGGAGGAGGCGCCGGCGATGGCTGCAGCTTCGGCGAAACTGGCCCGCAGGGCCGCCGATGAAGCAGGCCGGAAGGTCTGGGTCGCCGGCAGTATGGGACCGACCTCGCAATCGCTCTCGCTCTCCAAGGAACTGAATCGCGGCGACGGCTTTTCTGCGCTGCAGGCGGCTTTCCGCGCGCAGGCGGAAGCGCTGATCGCCGGGGGTGTGGATGTGCTGCTGCTGGAAACCTGCTTCGATGCGCTGAACGCAAAAGCGGCTCTCAGTGCGATACGGAGCCTCAGCGACGACTTTCCGGTGATGGTATCGGCATCGGTGAGCGAAGGCGGAAGGCTGCTCACGGGACAGTCGCTCGAAGCGTTTTATGCCGCCGTCGCGCCCTTCGGCCTGACCGCTTTCGGTCTGAACTGTTCGTTCGGGGCGGAGGGGCTGTTGCCGCTGGTGCGCGAAATGGCCAGCTGGAGCGAAGTGCCCGTTATCTGCTATCCGAATGCCGGGCTGCCGGATGCCTTTGGGAATTATACCCAGACGCCTGCGGTGATGGCGGAGCAGATGCGTGCATTTGACGGCCTGGTGAATATCGCCGGAGGCTGCTGCGGTACGGGGCCGGCGCATATCGCCGCGTTGCCGCCGTTGTCGCCGAGACCTTTGCCTAAGCAACGCAATGTATTGAAATTGAGTGGTCTGGAGCCCTGTGATGCAGGAGAGACCTTGTTGTTGGTGGGCGAACGGACGAATGTTGCGGGCTCGCGAAAATTCGCGCGGCTTGCAGCGGCGGGGGACTGGGATGCGGCGACGCAGATTGCCGTGAAGGAAGTGGCGGACGGGGCTTCGCTGATTGATGTCAACCTGGACGATCCGCTGCTGGATGCGCCTGCAGCGATGCGTGCCTTCCTGCGGACACTGGAGAATGAGCCGGCGGCGGCGCGTGCGGCCCTGATGATCGATTCGTCGGACTGGGCGACGGTGCGTGCCGGACTGCAAAATGCCCAGGGACGCTGCATTGTGAACTCTATCAGCCTCAAGGAAGGGGAACAGGTGTTTCTGGAGAAGGCGCTGGAAATCAAGCGGATGGGTGCGGCAATGGTGGTGATGGCCTTTGATGAAACGGGTCAGGCGACCACTTTTGAACGGAAAATTGAAATCTGCGAACGGGCGTACCGTTTGTTGACACAGGCGGGTATCCCTGCCTGCGATATTGTCTTTGACGTGAATGTGCTGACGGTGGCGACGGGACTGCCCGAGCATGACCGTTATGCGCTGGACTTCATCGAGGCCGTGCGCTGGATCAAGGCGAACCTGCCGGGCGCGCGGACTTCCGCCGGGGTATCGAACCTTTCCTTTGCCTTCCGGGGCAACGATGCCCTGCGCAGCGCGATGCATTCGGTATTCCTGTATCACGCGGTATGCGCGGGCCTGGATATGGCGATTGTCAATCCCGCGGCGCTGCCGCCTTATGCTTCGATTGACCCGCCGTTGCGGGAAACGATTGAGGACGTGCTGCTTTGCCGTCGCGCCGATGCTTCCGAGCGGCTTTCGGCGATGGCGTCTCAGATGCAGGCGGAGCCGGCCGGGAAGGGAACCGCGCCGGTGGAACCGGCAAGCGAAAAACCTGTACAGGAGCAACTGGAAGCGGCTTTGCTGCAGGGCCGGACAGAAGGGCTGGAGCCGCTGGTGAAGGCCTGCCTGGAACGGGAAGGGGATGCCGTCAAAGTCATTGAAGGCCCGCTGATGCGCGGGATGGAAGCCGTTGGGGAGCGCTTTGCCGCGGGGAAACTGTTCCTCCCGCAGGTGCTCAAGTCCGCCCGGGTGATGAAGGAGGCGGTAGGGATACTGGAGCCATTCATGCCTGCAGGGGCAGGCGGCGCCGCAGGGCGCCCCGTGGCGGTGTACGCCACGGTGAAGGGCGACGTCCACGACATAGGGAAAAACATTGCGGCAATCGTCATGAGATGCAACGGATTCGAGGTCGTGGATCTGGGCGTGATGGTGGATAACGAGACCATCCTGCAGGCAGCACGCGAACACAATGCCGTCCTGATTGGGGTGAGCGGGCTGATTACGCCCTCTTTATATCATATGGAAGAACTCTGCCGGATGATGGCGGAGCGGGGGATGACTCTGCCGCTCTTCGTGGGCGGCGCGGCGACTTCCGATCTGCATACCGCCCTTAAACTGGCACCTTTGTATCCGCACGTGTTCCACGCGCCGGATGCGTCTTCCGGGGCTGTGATGGCAAAGAAATACCTGATGGACCGCGACTCCTTCGAGCTGGTTCAAAGGCAGCGGCAGGAGGAAGTGCGGCGCCTCCGGACGGAGGCCGCCGCAGCGCCGCGTCCGCGGCGGCGCGTTCCCGCGCCTTCCTCCTGCCTCCACACCCCGCCCCCGGACGTGCCCTTCACGCAAATCCCTGTCTCTGAATTGCTTCCTCTATTTAGTTGGAACGATTTCCGTGCCGCCTGGGGAGGGAAATGCACCCCGGAAACGGAAGCGGAAGGACGGGCACTGTTGCAGGACATTTCCGTGAACGGAGGGATGGAGGTCCGCTGCGCATGCCGCTTCCTCAAGGTCTTCCGCGACGGGGATACCCTGCAAGGAGAGGCTGTCCGACTGCCGCTGTTGCGGGATGCGGATACCGGGGAAAGCCTTGCCGATTACCTGCCTTTCGAAGGACCTGGCGTGCTGGGCGTATTCGCCATCGCCGTACTCGACCCTCAGCCGCATTGCGACTGCCCGTCCTGCCGGGATGCTTACGCTACGATGCTGCGCCGCTCCGTGCGCGTTACGCTGGCCGAGGCGGCTTCCGCCTGGCTGGACATGCGCATCGCCGCCTCCGTACCCCCGGAGTTTAAAGTCATCAAGCCGGCCGCCGGTTATGCCGCCTGCCCGGACCATTCCCTCAAGCGCGATATCCTGGCGCTCCTGCCTGCTGAAATCGGCATTCGTCTGACCGAAACCTGCGCGATGGCCCCGGACGCCTCTGTCTGCGGCTTCGTGCTGCTGCATCCGGAGGCCACCTATCCGCAAATCCGCCGCATAACGCGGGCCCAATATGACGCCTACGCCGCTGCAAGGTTTTTTTCGCCTGATGAAGCGCGGCTCTATCTATCGCATTTGCTATGAAAATCAAAGATATCCTCAACAGCCGCAAACCGTTTCCTTCGCTGGAAATCGTGCCCCCGCAGGCCGGGATGACCAAAGCGTCGCTCCTGAAAAGCATCGCTCCGCTGATGGAGTTCAACCCGCCGTTCATCAATGTCACTACGCATCGCGACGAATATCGCTATGAACCTCAGCCGGACGGCAGTTTTGCCCGAAAGGTGGTGCGCAGCCGCGTATCGCCGGTAGCCGTGTGCGCCGCCGTACAGTCGCGTTATGCGGTGGAAGTCGTTCCGCATATGATTTGCGGAGGCTTCAGCCGCTGGGATGCCGGGAGTCAGTTGCAGGATTTCCGCTTTATGGGCATCGACAATGTGATGGCCCTGCGCGGCGATTCGCTGGTGGGAGAGAAGCGCTTTACCGCATCGCCGGACGGGTATGCGCACGCTTCGGAGTTGGTGGCGGCCCTGCGGGCCCAGGACGGGGAGGTCTGCATCGGCGTTGGCGCCTATCCGGAAAAGCATTTCGAAGCGCCGAACCTGTCGACGGATATCGAACACTTGAAAGCGAAGGTGGATGCCGGCGCCGATTACATCATTACGCAGATGTTCTTCGATAATGCCAAGTATTTGGAATTCGTTGCGTTATGCCGGCAGCAGGGGATAAGTGTCCCGATTCTTCCCGGCATCAAGCCGCTGACGACGCCGCGTCAGTTGGAACTGCTTCCGGAGGCTTTTTCCATCGATATCCCGCGCGAACTAGAAGCGCAGTTGCGCGATTGTGGAAGCGACAGGGAAGCCTTCGCCCGGGCCGGTACCGACTGGTGCATCCGCCAGTGCCGGGAACTGCTTGCCGCGGGTGTCCCCGCCATCCATTTTTATACCGTGGGAGCGCCTTCGGCCGTGCTCAAAGTGGTGTCGGAACTCTTCTGAAAGAAGGCCAGAATCAGTTCTGCGGCCGTTTCTTCCGTCAGGGTATCCATATTGAGGGTAAGGTCGTAGTTCCGGGCGTCGAAGCGGTCGGTGCCTGAATACCGCTTGATATAGTCTTCGCGCGATTTGTCGATTTTCTCTACGAGGCGGGCGGCTTCTTCCTCACTGATCGCCTGCTTTTTCATCACGCGGCGGATGCGATGGGGCTTGGACGCCGTGATGAAGACCCGCAGATGATTGGGATGGTTTTTGAGTACGTGGAATCCGGAGCGGCCGGCGATGATGCAGGACCCCTCTTCCGCAAGTTCCTTGAGAATCTCGGTTTCGGCTTTGAAGATGTCTCCGGTGGTGATATCTCTGAGGTTGTCCGTATTGACGCCCAGGGAATGGGCCGTCGGTGCCGGATTGACAAAACTCAGGAAATCGGCCAGCCAATGCTTCTTCTCCATTTTGATTTTTTCAATCTTCTCCGCGGTGAGGTTGAATTTCTTCTCCAGCGCCTTGACAAGGTCCTTGTCGCAATAACGCGTGTTCATTTTCTCCGCCAGGATGCGGCCTACGGTATGTCCGCCGGAGCCGATTTCGCGGCTGATGGTAATGACAAACGGCTTGTTGGGATTCATGGTTTTGGCAATTATGGGTTCTGCGTACTTCAAATTTTGCTTTCAAAGGTACACAAAATTTTGTATTTTCGCACTTGGAAAAAATGTATAGCAAAATGAAGCATTCCGTCATTGGCCTTCTGGCCGCATCCATTCTTTTTGTAAGCGCTTGCGCTACAGGCACTAAAGAAGAACAGATTACCGAGGTGCAAACCATCGAACTGCTGCGCACCACGCAGAGTTGGGACGGTGCCGATCTGCCGGACTATCCTGAAGGAAAACCCGAACTGGTGGTCCTCCGCTACATCTTCCCGGTGGGGCAGAAACTGGCCTGGCACCATCATACCGTGATGAATTACGGTATCGTCCAGCAGGGCGAACTGACCATCATCGCCGCCGACGGGACCGAGAAGACGGTCAAGGCGGGCGAGGCCGTGGCTGAGATGGTCGGCACCGTCCACCACGGAGAGAACCGGGGGAGCGAGCCGGTCATCCTGGATATGTTCTACGTCTCCCGCCCCGGCGAACCGCTTTCCGTCCCGGATCCCCAGCCGGCGGACTAATACATGGAAAGTGTTGTCTTGACATCCCGCACAGGTAGCAAGAAGGCGTTTTTCGCCCGTGTTGATGAAGCGCGAAGAAGCATTGCAGAGGGTAAAGGTACTTCGGTATCGAATAAGGAGGAGTTGGATTCTTTGCTGGCAAATCTGTAATAGTAATCTACGAGATTGACGAATCTGTCTTTGCAAAAACAGTAACCGTATGATGTCTTGCTTAAGGATGAAAATATCTGGGCCAGCCAGAAGTGGTTATTTCCAAAATGGAAACAACCAATGTCCATGGTGCGATAGCCAATAAAACGCAGGATAATGAGACAATGCTCTACAGCCTGGATATGATTATCGCCGTTGGTTACCGTGTTTCATCGGGGTCCCCAGAGCGGTAGTCTTTTCGCTATGGGCCCTGTTTTTCTTGAAAATCGCTGAAATATTGAAAAGCCAAGGTCCTCGGGGCCCTGGCTTTTTCGAAAATGGCCCAAAAAACAAAAAGGGCGGGCCCTTTCCTTATTTAATCACCCGATAATAGTTTTCTTTGCGGGGTTTGACCGAGGGAGGGAAGGAGGCGGGGTAGCCGAGGGCGAGGGCGCCGACGCCCATCAGGCCGTCTGGCAAGCCCAGTTCCCGCATCAGGGCGGCGCCTTCCGGGGTGTCGAACATCTCCCGTTCGCGGTTGATCCAGCAGGAGCCCAGGCCGACGGCGTGGGCGGCGAGCATCATATTCCCGAGCACCAGGGAGCCGTCACAGATGCCGTTGGCCCACTTTTCCGGACGGGAACAGAAGACCAGCACATAGGTGGGTGCACCGTAGAACGGGTCGGTGTCGGTTCCCCAGACCTTGCGGTTCATTTCTGAAATGCGGTGCAGCAGTTCCGGATTCTGCACGGCCACGATCCACGGGTCCTGCATACCTTTGGCCGTAGGGGCCCAGGTGCCGGCTTCCAGCACGGCGGTCAGTTCTTCGTCGGTAATCTGCTCCGCCTTGTAACGACGGATGCTCCTGCGCTCCCGGAGCGCTTGCAATACAGGGTTATTCATGATGATAAGGTTCTCCTTTTAATATCGTACAGGCGCGATAGAGTTGCTCGGTGAAAATCACCCGGATCATCTGGTGGCTAAAGGTCATCCGCGACAACGAGATGAGCGCCGACGCCCGGTCATATACTTCTTTGCTGAAGCCGTAGGCCCCGCCGACGACAAAGACGATATCTTTCCCTCCGCGGCCCAGGGCATCCTGCAGCCAGGCGGCAAATTCCAGCGAACGGAACTCTTTGCCGCGTTCATCCAGGAGCACCAACCGCGCATCGCCCGCCGCCTTCAGGATCAACTTGCCTTCCTTCTCCTTGATTTGCGTCTCGTCGAGCGCCGATACGCCCTTCAGTTCCGGAATCTCCACAATCCCGAACTTGATATAATGGGAGAGGCGGGAGGCGTACAGCGCCAGCCCTTCCCTCACCCACGGCACATCGGTCTTCCCGACTGTCAGCAACGTTACTTTCATAGCGGCTAAGTTAAATATTTTTTCCAAAACTATTTGCAAAAGGGCGGACTGTGTCAGATGTCCCCTGCTCCCTGTTGCTTCGCAACCCTGTCCGGGTAAATGGTCGCAGGGAACAACCCGCCACAGTCTTGATGCCCTTTTGCACCCGCACTATTTAGTTAGTATATTTGTACCCGCTATGACACCCTACGCCATCATCGCCCTCATCTCGGCCTACCTTGCGCTGATGTTCAACGTCGCCCGCCTTTCCCGCCGCGGCAGCGATTTCTTCGGCAGCCGGAAAAAGACGCCCTGGCCGCTGGTGGCCATATCGATGATCGGCGCAGTAATGTCCGGCGTCACTTTCGTATCCGTGCCGGGGATGGTGGGCACGAGCGCGATGGGATACCTGCAGACCTGCCTGGGGTTCATGGCCGGCTATGTGGTCATCGCCTTCGGATTGATTCCCTTATATTATCGGCTGCAGGTGCTGTCCATCTACCAGTACCTGGACCGTCGCTTCGGAGTGACCAGCCACAGGACCGGCGCCTGGTTCTTCTTCATTTCCAAACTGCTGGGCGCGTCGGTACGCCTGTACCTGGTCTGCCTCATCCTGCAGATGCTGGTCTTCGACCCGCTGGACCTGCCGTTTGCCCTGAACGTAGTGCTCTGCGTGGCCGTTCTTTGCGCTTACACCTTCCGCGGGGGAGTGCGGGCGGTCATCTGGACGGATGTATTGAACGCGGTCTGTATGGTTGCAGCCGTCATCCTCACGCTCGTCTTCATCGCAAAAGCTCTCGGCCTCAGCCTGCCCGCCCTCACGGACGCCATCTCAAAATCCGAAATGTCCCGCATCTTTTTCTTTGACGACATCAGGCATCCGCAGTTCTTCTGGAAGCAGTTTTTCGGCGGTCTGTTCATCGTCGTGGGGATGACGGGCATGGACCAGGATATGATGCAGCGTGCGCTGAACTGCCGGGACTTCCGCAGTTCGCAGAAGAATATGCTGCTGTCGACGGTGCTGCAGACGGCAGTTATCGCGCTGCTGCTTGGGCTGGGGGTAGCGCTTTATTTGTACGCCGATGCGACCGGGATCGCCGAAAGGGGAGACCGGCTTTATCCTGCGGTCGCCACCTCTGCGGGCCTTCCCGCGACGGTCGGGCTGTTTTTCGTGCTGGGGCTGCTGACATCGGCCTTCGGCTCCGGCGGATCGGCGCTGACTGCGCTGACTATTTCTTTTACCGTCGATATCCTGGACAAAGGCGGCAGCGACCGTACGCGAAAGGCAGTGCATATCGCGATGGCGGCCGCCGTTGCGCTGACCGTCCTGCTTTTCAGCGCGCTGAACTCCACCAGCGCCATCGATGCGGTATTTAAAATCGCCAGTTATACCTACGGTCCGATCCTCGGGCTTTTTGCCTTCGGTATCCTATGCAAACGGCGGGTACGGGACCGTCTGGTGCCCATCATCGCAATCGCCGCTCCGGCAATCTGCCTTGTGCTGCAACTGAATTCGAAGGAATGGTTCGGCGGGTATACCTTCAGTTATGAAATTCTGCCGCTCAATGCACTGCTCACAATGGCAGGATTATGGCTGCTTAGTCGAAATTCAGGCGGTGAAGTATGTCAAGGTGGATGAAGTGCTCCCTCGGCTGCGGATCAATACCCTTCACCAGATAATCGGCTATCAGGTGTATGGTAAGTTTTGCCTGCGCTTCTATTCCGTGAGTTACCAGGAAATCAACCGAGCCGTCCTTAAGGGCTTTCAGGTTCTTCTCAAGGTCATTGAAGCCTACGGCAGTCAGCTCTGGATGGGCGTGCAGAGTGTCCGATAGAAGGTGGATTCGGGAGTTCGTCATGGCAATGCGGCTTATTCCGGGATGAGCGGAAAGGAAGCCTTCGAGAGTTTCCCTTATATTAACGGGGCGAGCCGGGTCGATGAACACCGTATGGACTTTGCAATCCGGGAAATGTGCGGAAATATAATCGCAGAATCCTTTACGCCTCGGCTCGTTGGGGTCGCCGCGATGTCCTTTGTCGCGCAGAAGCCTGACGAGGCCTATTTCTTCCGGTGTTCCAGGCAGGGTCAGGAGGAAGGCTCCCAGCTCTCCGCTACGGTATGGGTCTATACCCACATATAGGAAGTTCCCGAGTCCGTCCACTTTATTGTCTATGAACGCAAAGGGGATTCCCGCTTCCTCCAGCTTTCCGGCGAACGCAATAACATCCTCGCGAAAAACCACGTTCATCAGTACTGCCGATGGCTTTTCTCCATCCAGTATGGAATCGCACTGCCGACGGAAATCGGCAATGTCGGTCTGGTCGTAGAGAAACATCCGGGCCTCAAGATTGTAACCCTTGCATTCATCGATTCCGCAGCCGATGCCCTTTGCCATCAATTCCCAGTACTCGCCTTCGTGATAAGAGGGGAGAAGGCAGGCCAATAAATAGGATTTTCTCGACGCAAGGAGCGCAGCATTCGGATTCGCACTATATCCCAGGCGCCTTACGGCATCCTTTATACGCGCGGCTGTTTTTTCTGAAAAGCGTCCGCGGTTATGGAGCACCCTGTCCACGGTTCCCCTGGACACACCGGCCTCCCTGGCTATATCGAATACCGTTGGTATATGCCTCTCTTCCGACATAATTGCAAAAATAGAATCTGTTTTGATTTTTTCCAAAAAGAGTGTATTTTTGCATCACTGAGTGCACGTGCACGCAATAGTAATCGGAAACATTTAAACCTTATTATATCTGATGAAAAGGACAATTACAATCATCGGCGCCGGAATGATGGGTTCTGCGCTGGCTTTTCCCGCTGCGGAAAACGGGAACGACGTACGTATCGTTGGTACCTGCCTGGATGACGAGATCATCGACGGCTACATAAAAACCCACAAACACGAAAAATTCTGCAGGCCCTTTCCGGACAATGTGAAGTACTATTATTTCAAGGACTGGAAAAAGGCCGTCGAAGGAGCTGATTTCATCATCGGCGGAGTATCCTCCTTCGGCGTGGAGTGGTTCCTCGAGGCCATCCTGAAAGAACTTGACCCTTCGATTCCCGTACTTAGCGTCACCAAGGGACTTCGCGGCCTTGAAGACGGTACGCTTATTTCCTACCCCGGCTATTGGGAGAGCGAGCTGGCCAAAGTCGGCATCAAGCGCGAAATCTGCGCCATCGGCGGACCCTGCACTTCCTACGAACTCGTGTTCATGGATCCCTCCGAGGTGGGTTTCTGCGGACGCGACCGCGCTGCGCTCCGAATGATGAAAGAGGCTATGCAGCGTCCTTATTATCATATTTCCCTCACTGACGATGTAATCGGCCTGGAGAGCGCCGTAGCCCTGAAGAACGCCTATGCGATGGCAGTCACCCTCGCCGTTGGCCTGAATACCCGCTGGCACGGGGAAGACGAGCCCCAGCATTATAATTCCCAGGCGGGTACATTTACCCAGGCGGTGCGTGAAACCCATGAACTCATGCGCATGCAGGGGGGCAGCTTCGAGAGCGAGGCCATAGGACTGGGCGACCTTTACGTTACCATTTTCTCAGGTCGTACGCGCAGGTGCGGCGTACTGATGGGGAAGGGACTCAATTATGACGAAGTAACCGAGGCCCTCGCTGGCATTACCCTCGAATCCCTGGTAATTACCCGAGTGATGGGGGAGGCTGTGCGCAAAAAAGCGGCTCTGGGCCTCCTGGACCTCAAGAACTTCCCGCTTCTCATGCATATCGCAGACATCCTTGACAAGGGTATGGCCGACGCCGACCTTCCCTGGGAGGCCTTTACCTTCGAGTCGTTCAGGTAGTTTATGAAACCGACCAAAAAGAGCTTCAATTACTGGCAGTGGCGGGTAATCATCTGCTCGATGATAGGATATTCCATGTTCTATTTCGTGCGGAAAAATTTCTCGTTCGCTATGCCGGTGATTGGGGCCCAGTACGGAATCACGAACACGGATTTCGGTATCATCCTTTCACTGGTTGGCATAATTTACGGGGTTTCCAAATTCCTGAATGGTTTTATCGCAGACCGTTTCAATGCCAGATGGCACCTTGTGATAGGACTTAGCGTATGCGTAGCCCTGAATTTCCTGTTCGGCTGGAGCGACAAGATAAGCGCAGCCATTTCCGGGACGACTGAGGGGCCGGATTTCGTCGGGACGATGATCCTGGTGATGGGAGTATTGCTTGTGCTGAACAATATCTTCCAGGGATGCGGCTTCCCGCCCTGCAACCGCCTTATCAACCACTGGGTCCCGCCGAAGGAACTGGCTACCAAGACGGCGATATGGAATACTTCGCACAGTATCGGGGCCGGCGTCCTGGCGGTTCTCTGCGGCTATATAGTAAGCCGGTCGGGGGACTGGAGGCTTTGCTTCTGGATTCCCGGCATGATTGCCGCCTTCGGTATATTGTTTATAATCATCACCTTGCGCGATACTCCATCATCGGTCGGACTGCCGGAACTAGAGGACACGAAGACCGAAATCGACGACGATACATCAGCGGCCGCATACAAGGCATTCGTAAGGAAAAAGGTTTTCCTGAACCCGATTATCTGGGCCCTCGCAATTACCGACCTGTTCGTATATGTCGTGCGCTTCGCCATTCTCGACTGGGGCCCTACCTTCCTCGGCAAGCTCTCCGTGCCGCTTTCTCCACAGTTGGCAGGATGGACAATAGGCATCTTCGAGATTGCGGGGTGCGCCGGAATGCTTTGCGCAGGTTGGATTTCTGACCGCTTCTTCGGCGGCAAGGCCCACCGCGTATGCGCCATCGAGATGGGAATCGTAGCCGTTTGCATGGTAGTACTTCAGTTATTGCCTTCGGACGTTTCCCCGGTGCTGGTCCTTACTCTGCTTGCATTGAGCGGTTTCTTTCTTTATGGCCCCCAGGCCCTGCTGGGTGTTACCGCATCTAAGCATGCGACCAAGAAAGCGGCTTCATCGGCGGTGGGGCTTATCGGGCTGATGAGCTATGTTTCCGTTCTGATTACAGGCGCCGGACTGGGCTGGTTTTCGGATAATTTCGGCTGGGACCACCTCTTCATACTTATGGCCGGTTTTGCCGTCCTGGGCGGGATTCTCGTATCGCTTTTGTGGAATATTAAAGATGACGGATACATACACGAAGAAAATTCTTGAATAATTCCTATATTTGCGGAAATACGCAAATAAGATGACAAGAAAAGAACGAATCGATTACGCCCTGTCCCTCGCATCCGATACCAAGGTGTTTGAAATGGGACAGGGTGTTTCCGTTGCTGCTCCGGCAGTGTTCGGAAATTGTTTTCCCGGAAGGAAGCCGTTGTTACTGGCCGATGTCCATACCTGGCCTGTACTTGGAGAGAGGGTGTTCAAGGCAATGTCCGATGCCGGCCTTTCCCCGTCGCGCTATATTATAGAGAAGGAGGAATTCCACGCGGACTGGAAATATGTCGATATGGCCGACCTCCTTATTGAGGGCCGTTTTGACGAGGCCAAAGCTGTGGAAAACGATCCTGCCCATGAGGAATCCGACCCTGAAAAGGCGTTCAGGGAGCCTTCAGACAAATTTTTTGTGCTTGTCTCCATTGGTTCGGGCGTAATCAACGACCTCTGCAAGCTTGCATCCCACCATCACGGACAGTCCTACCTTTCCATGCCTACGGCCGCATCGGTAGACGGCTATTCTTCCTTCGGGGCATCGATTACCTACGGGGGAGCGAAGCAGACATTCTCCTGTCCCGCGCCGGTTGCAATCCTTGCCGATATCGACGTGATTGCCGCGGCTCCGAAGGAAATGACAGCTGCCGGCTATGCCGATCTGGCTGCCAAGGTCCCGGCGGGTGCGGAATGGATGGTTGCGGATTTTGCCGGAGCGGCGCCCCTTCATCCCGAAGCCTGGGCAGTTTCCCAGGATGCACTGGATGATTTCCTTGCCAATCCAGAAGCGGTTGCCGCCGGAGATCCCGACGCGATAGCCGATGTGTTCGAAGGCTTGACGCTCTGCGGAATCGCCATGCAGATTGCCCGCAGTTCCCGTCCCGCTTCCTGCTGCGACCATCTCTTCAGCCACATACTCGACATGACGGCCCACCGCTATAAGGGAAAGCTGGTGTCGCATGGATTCCAGGTTGCAATCGGGACCGTTACCATGTGCGCAGTTTTCGATAATCTGTTCAAGCTGGACCTTACCAAACTGGATGTGGATGCCTGCGTAGCCGCATGGCCATCGCTCGAAAGCGAGCAGCAAAGGGCTATTGAGCTTTTCAAGGATTTCCCCGCACCCATGCTCGGGTATAATGAGATTACTAAGAAGTGGTCCCCGGCGGACAAGGTCAGGGAGCAGCTTACCCGCCTTAAGGCAGAGTGGCCCGAGCTCAAGGCGAAACTGCAAAAGCAGGTATACAGCTACGATAAGATGCACGCTTTGCTGAAAGCTGCCGGCGCCCCCTGCGATCCCGAAGATATAGGATTGACCAGGCAGAAGCTGCTTGATATGTTCCCCCTCGTCCAGCTGATGCGCTTCCGCTTCAATGTCCTTGACCTCGGCAAACGTGGATGTTTCTATGACGATATCGTAAAAATATGAAAAAGCACTCCTTTAAATACTGGCAGTGGCGCGTTATCATCTGTTCGATGATAGGCTACTCCGTCTTTTACTTCGTAAGGAAGAATTTTTCCTTTGCAATGCCGGCACTGGGTGCGGAGTATGGAATCACGGATACCAGTTTCGGAATCATCCTCACCCTTGCGGGACTTGTTTACGGTGTATCGAAATTCCTTAACGGCTTTATCGCAGACCGCGCCAATGCCCGCTGGCATCTGGCAATAGGCCTTTCAGCCTGCGTCGTCCTGAACCTGATTTTCGGATGGAGTGCCGATTTGAGCCATCTTATGACCGGTTCTGAGAGCGGCCCGGACTTTATAAACGGAATGGTTACGGCGATGGCCGTGCTGCTGATACTCAACAATGTCTTCCAGGGAGCCGGGTTTGGTCCCTGCAACCGCCTGATGGTCCACTGGGTACCGCCGAAGGAACTGGCCACCAAGATGTCCATCTGGAATATGTCCCATTCCATCGGTGCTGCGATAGTCTCCGTGGTGTGCGGCGCAATCATCGGCGGTCTTGGAATGGATATGTCTTCCGATCCTGCGAAGGTGGCTTCCATCGCCGATAATCTCGGAAGGGATGTGACCGATCCGGTAGTGGTGCAGGCTGCATCGCACGTAGGAGCATGGCAGTGGTGTTTCTGGCTGCCGGCGCTGATAGGCCTGGCCGGAGTGATTTTTATCATTGTGACCCTGAGGGACACCCCTAAATCGGTAGGTCTTGAAGAGCTGCCCGGCACAAAGACTGAACTGGACGGTGACGAATCTGGTGCCGGATACCGCAAGTTCGTCATGGACAAGGTTTTCAAGAACCCCGTAGTGTGGATTGTAGCGACTACGGCCCTCACACTCTATATAGTCCGTTTCGCTGTCCTTGACTGGGGCCCGAAATTCCTTCAGCAGGGGCAGAGGCAGTTGTCTCCGCAGCTGGCAGGATGGACTGTGGGTATTTTTGAAATCGCCGGCTGCCTGGGCATGCTCGCCGCTGGTTGGATTACAGACCGCTTTTTCCATAGCCGCGGGCAGAAGGTATGCGTTATCGAGATGCTCCTGACCGGCGCCTGCCTCCTTGCAATCCATTTCCTGCCTGCAGATTCATCGCCGGTGATAATGTTGGTCCTGCTTGCGTTGGCGGGCTTCTTCCTCTATGGTCCGCAGGCCCTGTTCGCCGTTATTACCGGGAATCAGGTTACAAAGAAAGCCGCTTCCGCCGCTGCCGGGTTCATAGGCCTCTTCAGCTATCTCAGCACGCTCTTTACCGGCGCAGGAGTAGGCTGGCTTTCCGACCGATATGGCGACGGCTTCTGGAACAACCTCTTCCTGATTATGGCCTTCATAGCCGTCGGCGGCGCACTGCTGATAGCGACTATATGGAACATCAAGGATGACGGTTATGTACATGACGGGGAGTAGATACTTCCCGTTTTTTTATATTTCTATTGCATTTTTGCGGATTTTTTTCAAGATTTGCATGTTGGTTAATCATTAAAGTTAGTACTATGGAAGAATTCGTTCAGAAGTATGTCAAGAGCTTCATGGCGGAGCTCGAAGCAAAGAACCCCGGTGAGAAAGAATTTCATCAGGCGGTAAAGGAAGTCCTTGAGAGTGTTGCCCCTTATCTCGAGAAGTATCCCAACCTTATCGAACAGAAGATTATGGAGAGGATGGTCGAGCCCGAGCGCGTCATCCTGTTCCGTGTTCCCTGGATGGACGACAAGGGGGAAATCCATATCAACAAGGGTTATCGCGTCCAGATGAACAGCGCTATCGGCCCCTACAAGGGCGGTATCCGCTTCCACTCCAGCGTGAACCTTTCCATCATGAAGTTCCTGGCCTTCGAACAGACCTTCAAGAACAGCCTGACCACCCTGCCCATGGGCGGCGGAAAGGGAGGTTCCGATTTCAGCCCGCGCGGCAAGTCCGATGCGGAAGTTATGCGTTTCTGCCAGTCTTTCATGACGGAGCTCCAGCGCCATATAGGTCCCGATACGGACGTTCCTGCCGGTGATATCGGCGTGGGCGGCCGCGAGGTCGGTTTCATGTTCGGACAGTACAAGAGGCTGCGTGACGAGTTCACCGGCACCCTGACCGGCAAGGGCCAGACCTGGGGCGGTTCCCTGATGCGTCCCGAGGCTACCGGCTACGGTGCCTGCTATTTTGCCCAGGCAATGCTTGCTACCCGCGGCGAGACCTTCGAGGGCAAGACCGTAGTGATTTCCGGTTCCGGTAACGTGGCGCAGTATGCTGCCCAGAAGGCGATGCGCCTGGGTGCCAAGGTCGTCACCCTTTCCGACTCCAACGGATTCGTATACGATCCCGACGGGCTCACCGAAGAGAAACTGAACTATGTCTTCAAGCTTAAGAACGTGATCCGCGGCCGTATCAAGGAATATGTAAAGCAGTATCCTACCGCCCAGTACTTCGAGGGCAAACGTCCCTGGAGCATCAAGTGCGATATCGCCATGCCTTGCGCCACCCAGAATGAGCTGAACGCCGATGAGGCGAAGATGCTGCTTGACAACGGTTGCTTCTGCGTCACCGAAGGTGCAAACATGCCTACGACGCCCGAGGCCATCGCCCTCTTCCAGAAGGCGAAGATTCTCTATTCCCCGGGCAAGGCGTCCAACGCCGGCGGCGTGGCGACTTCCGGTCTGGAAATGAGCCAGAACTCCATCCGCCAGAAGTGGACGGCCGAGGAAGTGGACCAGATGCTGCACCGCATCATGAGCGACATTCACGACGCCTGCCTCAAGTACGGCACCGAGCCCGACGGCTACATCAACTATGTCAAGGGCGCGAATATCGCCGGCTTCATCAAGGTGGCCAACGCCATGATGGACCAGGGCCTCGTGTAAACCTTTTGCAACATCCTTTTTAATGGAGGACTATTCTACATTGATGAACAGGAGAATTCGCCGAATTCTCCTTGTTTGTAATAATTATGACAGTTTCGTCCTGGAGGAGGACGGTAACATGGAGACGCTCATCGCCAATGAATACGCGGAGCTGAACCTGATCAGTACCCCTCCTGCCATCGTAAGGGCGGAAACGACGGTGGATGCGCTGGCCCTGCTGGAGGCGGGGCAGCGCTTCGACCTTGTCATTACCATGTATAATGTAGGAGAGCTGGATGTCTTCTCCTTTTCCCACAAGGCAAAGGCTATCGATGCATCCATGCCCATTGTCCTCCTTACCGCTTTTTCCAGGGAAATCCGCAGGCAGGTAGCGGATAAGGACCGTTCCTGCATCGATTATGTCTTTTGCTGGAACAACTCCACGGACCTGCTTATAGCCATTATCAAGCTGCTGGAGGATTCACTCAATGCCGAGCACGACATCCTCGAGTGCGACGTACAGGCCATCCTGCTGGTCGAGGATTCAATCCGTTACTACTCCTCATATCTGCCTGCGCTCTATACCCTGATCTTCCATCAGAACAACTCCTCCATCAAGGATGCCCTGAACGAGCGCCAGCAGGTGATTCGCAAGCGTTCACGGCCCAAGGTGCTGATGGCCACCAATTATGACGATGCCATCTCCCTTTACGAGCGCTACAAGCGGAATCTGCTGGGCGTGATTTCGGATGTGGGCTTCGTCCTGCACAAGGGCGACAAATCTGAAGATGAGAAGATCGATGCGGGAGTCATCCTCTGCAAGCGCATCAAGGAGGACAATCCCAAGATGCCGATCCTGATGCAGTCGTCGCAGGAGAGCATGCGCCCTGTGGCCGAAAAACTGGGTGCAGGATTTATCCTCAAATCCTCCAAGCTGCTGATGATGGAGCTGGCCGCCTACATAGAGCGGGAGTTCTGCTTCGGCGATTTCGTGGTGTTCGACCGCAAGACCGGCGAGGAGAAGGACAGGGCTTCGAACCTCAGCGACCTGGAGCGCATAGTCCGGAACATGTCAGCCACGGACCTTCAGGCCATTGCAAAGCACAACTACTTTTCCAAGTGGATGTTTGCCCGGGGCCTTTTTGACCTTGGACGTGAAATCAGCCAGATGGACATAGGCCCCAGCGGCGATATCGACGCGGCGCGCAAGGCCTGCGCGGACTGCATCCATTCCTATCGTATTAAGGAAGGTTCGGGCGCCGTGTCCAGGTTCCAGCCGGAAAGTTTCAATGACGCCATCTGGTTCTCGCGCCTCGGCAACGGGTCGATGGGCGGCAAGGGCCGCGGACTGGCGTTCCTCAACCATATCCTGCAGAAGCACAACCTCTATAATGAATGGGAAGGTGTACACGTACTGGTGCCCCGCACGCTGGTGGTGACGACGGAATATTTCGACAAGTTCATCGTCGCGAACGGGCTACAGTATGTGATTGATTCTGACAGTTCCGACGAGGAAATCCTCTCCGAATTCGTGGCATCGACACTGCCTCTGGATTTGGTGGAATCGCTACGGACCTTCATCAGGATAGCGCACAAGCCGCTTGCCGTGCGTTCCTCTTCCGTGCTGGAAGATTCTTATTACCAGCCTTTTGCCGGAGTCTATTCAACTTATATGATTCCGCATACGGAGAACGAGGATCAGGAACTGCGCTTGCTTACCAAGGCTATCAAGAGCGTCTATGCCAGTGTGTTCTTCGCTTCTTCAAAGGGCTATATCACCGCCAGCGGCAACGTGATTTCCGAGGAGAAGATGGGCATCATTATCGAAGAGGTCTGCGGCTCCGAGGAAGACGGGCTCTATTTCCCGACCCTCTCAGGAGTGGCGCGATCGCTGAATTTTTATCCGGTCGGTAATGAAGAAGCGGAAGACGGTATCGTCAAGCTGGCTTACGGACTTGGCAAAGCGGTGGTGGAAGGGGAGCAGGTGCTCCGCTTTTCGCCCAATTATCCGAAGCATGTAATGCAGACTTCGACACCGGAACTGGTGATGACGGAGACTCAGAAATCCATGTTCGCGCTGAATCTCAGCCCGGAAAGTTTCAAGACTTCCGTCGATGATTCCGTGAATTTCGAATGCATCCGCATTTCGGACTGCGGCCGCTTCGCTTCCTTCCGCAAGGTCGTATCTACCTGGGACGAGGCCAACGGACGCATGGTCGATTCTCCCTGGCCGGAAGGCCCCAAGTTCGTGACCTTTGCACCTATGCTTAAATTCGGGACATTCCCCATCGCCCAGATTACCCGGCGCCTGCTGGATATAATGCGGGAAGAGACGCGCTGCGATATCGAAATTGAATTTGCGGCGGAAATTCCTGCTGACGGCGGAACGGCTACTTTTAACGTGCTTCAGGTCCGTCCCATATCGACGGACAGCCGCCGCTCGGACGTAGATTGGAACAGCATATCCACCGAAGGTGCGCTGCTGACCGCCGAAAGTGCTTTGGGAACCGGTTGGATAAACGATGTGAAAGATGTCGTCTATCTGAAGAAGGAGAGCTTCGACAGGCTGCATACTGTGGAAATGGCGGAGGAGATTTCAAAGTTGAATGCGCAGTTCCGCACGGCGGGAACCGGTTATGTCCTGATTGGTTATGGCCGCTGGGGTTCCGCGATTCCCTCGCTTGGCGTACCAGTGAAATGGAGCGATATTTCATCTGTCGAGGTACTGGTGGAATGTTCGCTGGAGGATTTCCGCGTGGACCCGAGCCAGGGCACCCATTTCTTCCAGAACCTTACATCTTTCAATGTGGGCTACATTAATGTGGACCCTTTTGCCAGGGACGGAGATTCCTTTGACTATGAAGCGTTGCAGGCAATGCCGGCAGTGTTTGAAACCAAATATCTGCGGCACGTCCGTTTTGAGCAGCCGCTGTCAATATGTATCGACGGACGCGAGAACCGCGCGGTAATTCTTAAGTGATTTTGTATGAAACTGATTCTTCCGGAGAATTATAAAAACCTGCTCGGCGGTATCGAGAATACGGAAAAAGCCATCAAGGCGGTCAAGGATATGTTCCAGAACAACCTTTCCGCCCAGTTGTCGCTGCTTCGCGTCACGGCGCCGATGATGGTACTTTCCGGCACAGGTATCAATGATGATTTGAACGGAGTCGAGCGTCCGGTTCGTTTCCCCGTCAAGGAACTGGATGACCGCAGCGCGGAGGTCGTACACTCGCTTGCCAAGTGGAAGCGGATGAAGCTTGCCGAGATGGGGATCAAGCCCGGGCGGGGCATCTATACGGATATGAATGCCCTGCGGCCTGACGAAGAGCTTGACAATATCCACTCCATTTATGTGGATCAGTGGGACTGGGAGAGGGTGATACGTCCCGAGGACCGCAATATGGACTTCCTGAAGAAGATGGTCCGCCGCATCTATGAAGCCATCAAGGTGACGGAGAACAAGCTCTTTGTAGAATTCCCCCAAATAGAACCGCAGCTGCCCGAGGAAATATTCTTTATCAGTGCGCAGGAGCTGTTGGACCGTTATCCCGGTCTGGACGCGAAGGCGCGTGAAGATGCAATCTGCCGCGAGATGGGCGCCGTGTTCATTACCGGAATCGGCGGCGCTCTTTCTGACGGTCACGCGCATGACGGCCGGGCTGCGGATTATGACGACTGGACGCTGAACGGAGACCTCCTGGTATGGAATCCGGTGCTGGGGCATGCCTTCGAACTTTCCAGTATGGGTATCCGAGTGGATAAGGCGGCGTTGCTGCATCAGCTGGAGGTCAAGGGGGAGATGGCAAAGACGCAGCTCCTCTATCACCGTGCGTTGCTCGAAGACCGGTTGCCGCTGACGATCGGCGGGGGAATAGGGCAGTCGCGGCTTTGTATGTTTTTGTTGCGCAAGGCGCATATCGGCGAGATCCAGAGCAGTATCTGGCCCGATGAGATGCGGGATGCGTGTCTTGCAGCGGGTATACAGTTAGTATAAAATGATTATTATTGCAAAATTGCGTCAAATGAACGACCTTCAACATAAGGGCGCATTTACCCGGATAGGGTTGCGAAGCAACAAGCGCCCGTTGTTGATGGTCGGGAATCAGCAATTTTGCTAGAATTATGATTATGGACAAAATCAACGTGGCCATCGTAGGGTATGGCAATATCGGAAAGTTTACGCTGGAGGCGGTGGAAGCGGCTCCGGATATGGAATGTGTAGGAATTGTGCGCAGGAATGCTTCCAAGGATGGTTTCCCGGAACTTGCACCGTATAAGGTGGTTTCCGATATCCGGGAACTCGGCAAGGTGGATGTGGCGATCCTCGCTACGCCTTCGCGCAAGGTAGAGGAGAATGCCCTGAAGTATCTGGCGATGGGCATCAGTACCGTGGATAGTTTTGATATCCACACTAAGATATGCGAGCTGCGTGAAACGCTGGGGGCTGCAGCTGTCGCCGGCGGCGCGGTCAGCGTCATTTCCGCCGGCTGGGATCCGGGCAGTGATTCCGTCGTCCGTGCGCTCATGCAGGCGATGGCGCCCGCGGGCGTGACCTATACGAATTTCGGCCCCGGTCGCTCTATGGGCCATTCCGTGGCGGCCAAGGCCATCGACGGGGTGAAGGATGCGCTAAGTATGACAATCCCGCTCGGAACGGGCATCCATCGCCGGATGGTCTATGTCGAGCTGGAGAAGGGTGCGGATTTCGCTGCCGTCGAAGCGGCGATCCATGCGGATCCGTATTTTGCGTCAGATGAGACGCATGTCATGCAGGTGGCATCGATTGCGGAATTGAATGATGTCGGCCACGGCGTGAATATGGTCCGCAAGGGCGTTTCCGGGAGCACGCACAATCAGCTCTTCAGTTTTGATATGAAGATCAACAACCCGGCGCTGACCGGTCAGGTGCTGGTTTGTGCGGCGCGTGCGGCTCTGAAGCAGAAGGCGGGGTGTTATACGATGATTGAAATTCCCGTCATCGATTATCTTCCCGGCGACCGCGAAGAATTGATTCGGCATTTGGTATAAATCTGCTGATGCGTCGGGGAGTTTTTTTTCTTTTTGCGTTTTTGCTGCTGTCCTGCAGCATTCAGAAGCAAATCCCGGCGCTTTCGACGGCCGAATTGGCGGCGTATCTATGGTCATACAAGGATGCACATCCCCAGGGATTCACCTTGTCCCTGACTACATTGTCAGAGCCTTCATGGGGAATCAGCGTAGCGTTTGAGTCGACGCTGACCGGAAAAAATCCGGAAGAGTTGGAGAAGATTGTCTCCCACTCCCTTGCCCATGAAGGCTATGTCGGTGGCTGGCAGGATTCCCGAGACAGTACTTATTGCTTTGACAGCGTCCGTCTCTTTCCGGAGAATCAACGTAAAAAGGCCCTTCGTTTTGCCCGGAAAAACCACCAGGCTGCTTTCTACGTTATTTCCACCTCGGAGGAAGTCTGGGTAGCCCCTAAAGATTAATCCCCAGCCAGGCAAGATAGCCGGCTTCGGCAGCGAGCATCAGGACGGCGCCGAAGCGGTCCACCTTGTGATTGCGTCCTGTCAGAGCGCTGAATACCACCAGCAGCATGCTGAGCACCAGGATGGCCCCGTCCATCCACTGGACGCCTGCAAAGGATAGGGGAGTAATGGTGGCGGATAGCCCCAGGATCAGCAGGATATTGAATACATTGGAGCCGAGGATGTTACCCAGCGCCAGCTGTCCGCGTTTCTTGACGGCGGCAACGATGCAGGTGGCCAGTTCCGGCAGCGAGGTGCCGCCCGCCAGCAGCGTTACTGCGATGAATTTATCGGAAACGCCTACGTTCCGGGCAAAATCCACCGCATTATCCACGAACAGCCGTCCGCCGGCCGCAAGGGCTACCAGCCCGCCTATTACCAGCAGTATCGCCATAAATAGGCTCCTGGGCTTGTCGGGGACCTCTTCTGCATCGATACTGTCGGATTTGAAGCTCCAGAAGATATAGCCCGCGAACAGGAGCAGGAAAAGCACGCCTTCGATGCGGCTCAGTCCGCCGCCGCTCCAACCAAGTCCCAGCATCAGCAGCGTCACGCCCAGTGTTACCGGAATGTCCCGCCGCAGATTCTGCGCCGATATGGCAATGGGCGAAATCAGCGCAGTGAGGCCCAGAATCAGCAGTACGTTCATAATGTTGGAGCCCACTACATTGCCTACGGAAATATCCGCATTTCCTTCTAGGGCGCCGGTCAGGCTTACCACCATTTCCGGCATCGAGGTGCCGAAGCCCACGATGGTCAGGCCGATCACGAATTCACTGACGCCGAAGCGGCGGGCGATGGCAGAAGCCCCGTCCACGAGAAAGTCCGCGCCGAACACCACCAGCGCGAGCCCCAGCAGTATGAGGAGGATTGTAACGATCATTTCCGGCTAAGTTGACAGACATTTTCCACGTGCAACGTGTGCGGGAACATATCGACGGGCTGCACCGCGTCTATGCGGTAATCCTGTGCAAGGATTGCCAGATCACGCGCCTGGGAGGCTGGATTGCAGCTGACATAGACGATGCGCGGGGGAGCGGCGGCAAGAATCACCTTCGCCACTTCAGGATGGATGCCGGCGCGCGGCGGATCGAGGATGATGACATCCGGCTGCCCATGCTCTGCGATGAACGCTTCCGTCAGCACATCTTTCATATCGCCGGCAAAGAATTCGCAGTTGTCGATGCCGTTTTCGGCAGCGCCGCGTTTGGCGTCCTCGATGGCTTCGGGCACATATTCGATGCCGATGACCTTTTTGCATCTGCGCGCAATGAACTGGGCGATGGTGCCGGTTCCGGTATAGAGGTCATAGACGGTCTGGCTGCCGTCGAGTGCGGCGAACCCGCGGGCTACGCCATAGAGACGCTCCGCCTGCCGGGTATTGGTCTGATAGAAGGACTTTGGCCCGATGCGGAAGCGCAGCCCCTCCATTTCTTCTGTCAAGGTGGGTTCGCCGCGGAAAAGGATGCATTCCTGGTCGGTAATGCTGTCGTTGCACTTGCGGTTGACCACGTAGTAGAGTGAACTGATTTGCGGGAAAGCGTCCGCGAGGGCGGAAAGCATCGGCGCGATAAGGGGACTTTCCTCGCCGAAACAGACGATGAGCATTACCTGACCCTTCTGGTTGTTCCGTACGAAGATTCCCCGCAGGAGCCCCTGGTTTTCCCGGATGTCGTAGAAGGGCATTCCGTGCGCGACGGCGTAGTCCCGGACGAACAGCCGGATGGCGTTGGAAGGTTCGGGCTGCAGATAACAGTGCTTGATATCCAGTACCTTGTCGAAGAATTTACCCACGTGGAAGCCCAGGCCCAGGCGCTCCTCTTCGCTAAGGTTCTGCGGATCTTCCTCCGGGAGTATCCACCGTCTGCACGAGGCGGAGAATTCCAGTTTGTTGCGGTATTCCGTGATCTGTTCCGAAGGCAGGACAGGACGGATTTCCGGCACCTCAAGATGGCCGATGCGCACCAGCTGGTCATAGACCTGTTGCCGTTTTGCCTCGAGTTGCAGCGGATAGGGAAGGGGTTGCCAGCGGCAGCCGCCGCAGATACCGAAGTGACTGCAGAAGGGTTCCAGGCGGTCTTTGGATGGCTCGACGATACGGAGAATCCGCCCTTCGAGGTAGTTCTTTTTCTTCTTGAAGACGCGGATGTCCACGACATCGCCCGGAACGGCGAACTCCACGAAAACGACGGCGCCGCGGCCTTCGTCGCCTTCGTCCAGTTTAACGTGCGCGAGGGCTTTTCCTTCTGCCGCCACCGCCTCGATCGTTACATTATATAATATCAGTTCTTTCATTCGTCACAAATATACAAAAGGTTTGTCAGATATCACCAATTTGCAACATTGTGCGTTAAGACGGTAGCGGGTTGTGCTCTGCGAACATTTTCCCGGATAGGGTCGCGAAGCGACTGAGAGCAGAGCATAAGCTGGTGCCATCAGCGCAATGTTGCAGGAATATTGGGATTTTATGAGAATTGTTTGTAAGTTTGTAAAACACGTAAAAATAATACTGAAATAGGATTACCCCATGCTTACTAAGGAAGAACAAATCAGACGTTTTGAGACCGGATTTCCCTGGTTGGACATTGTAGCGGCGGCGACGCCCGAAAAAGGCATCCAGGTGCTTTCCGAGGCGGAGGCAAAGGCCGCGGCGGACTATTACGAGAAGGCTACTGTGAAGGGGAAGTGTAAGTTCGTACCGGCTTCCGGTGCTGCTTCGCGGATGTTCAAGGATATGTTCGCCGGACTCTCGGCGCTGGAGACAGACCCGGAAAAGCCGCTGCCGGCTGATGCGCCTGCCGCCCGGCTGGTGCGGGAACTCAAATCCTTTGCCTTTTATGACAAGGCCCTTTTCGGGGAGCCTGCGGAGGATGCCGCTACTCAGCGCAGCGTGCTGTCGAAACTGCTGACAGCCGAAGGGCTGGGATACGGCGCCAAGCCCAAGGGCGTGCTGAAGTTCCACCGCTATGCCGCCGAAGTGCGCACGGCCATCGCCGAGCACCTGGTGGAAGCGCAGGAGTATATGCGCAATGCCGACGGCAGCGCTACGCTCACGATTACGATTTCGCCGGAGCACCGCGAACTCTTCGATGCGGCGATTGCCGAGGTCCGGAAGGCCTATGAGCAGCGCTACGGCATCCAGTACAATATCCGCTTTACCTGCCAGGACAAGGCGACGGACACGATTGCCGTCGATGAGGACAACAAGCCCTTCCTGAAGGCAGACGGCAGCGAACTTTATCGTCCGGCCGGACACGGCGCGCTGATTTACAATCTCAATGAGATTGACGAGGAACTCGTTTCTATCAAGAATATTGACAATGTGTCCTGCGAACGGCTGCTGCCCGTTACCGCCCTCTGGAAGAAGGTGCTGATGGGCAAGTGCCTGGCGCTGCGCGACCGCATTTTCGGCTATCTGCGCGCGCTGGACGAGGGGGCTTCCGATGCGCTTTGCACCGAAATCCGCGCCTTCCTTTCCAATGAATTATGCGTAGAAGTGGTTCCTGCGGCAGGGGAGTCCCTCGCCGATGCGCTTCGCCGCAAACTGGACCGTCCCATCCGCGTCTGCGGTATGGTGCGCAACCAGGGCGAACCCGGGGGCGGGCCCTTCATCATCCGCGCGAAGGACGGTTCCACCTCCCTGCAAATCCTGGAGAGCGTGCAGATCAAGGGCGGCGCCTGCGCCGGAACGCATTTCAATCCCGTGGACCTGGTCTGCTGTCTGCGCAATTACAAGGGCGGGAAGTTCGACCTGCTGGCCCACGTGGATCCGGAGACCGGGTTCATCTCGTCCAAGAGTTATGAAGGACGGCCGCTCAAGGCCCTGGAACTGCCCGGGCTCTGGAACGGTGCTATGAGCGACTGGAACACCCTCTTCGTGGAAGTGCCGCTCGACACCTTCAACCCGGTGAAGACGGTGCTGGATTTGCTCCGGCCCGCCCACCAGGCGTAAAAGTCGTTTTTAAAGATTGCTTACTGCGCCGTAATTTCCAGCGTAAGCGTTTGTTTGAGGCCGCCGTCCAGAGTGATGACGGCCTCAATGCAATGGGGGCCGGCGGTCAGTACGACGGAGCTGCCGGAGACGGGTTCGTCGTCAAAGAACCAGCTGACAGCGGTAGGGGTGACACTTTCCGGCGCAACGATATTGAGGTCAAAGACCGTTCCCGCGGCATAATTGCCTCCGCCGGGATTGTCAATCACGCACCAGTCAAGTTCGCCCGTGGGGATACTGACTTTCATCGTTACCTGTGCCGCAGTAGAGTTGTAGGCAATGTTCGTGATTTCTGCAGAGCCGCTGACGCCGGCCCAGTCGATAGGCGTATAGCTGTTTACGCTTCCGTTGGGGAAGGGGATGCGCGTCTCGTCGTACTCTGGCTCTACATACTCCCCGGAGTAGTCGCAGGGCTGGGCAATACGGTCCTGGTCAAGCGCCGGAACAATGTAATAGCAAGGATGCTTGGCATTCTCGTTGATCTGGTTGGTTGCTTCCCAGTTATACCAAAGGTCGTGGGCAGATATGTTGGCAGCGTAGCCGCGTTCATCGTAAACAGCCACCAGGGTCGACGATTTGTCAACGTGATAGACGATGAGTCCGGGGCCGCCGGGCAGGTATTTGTCCCAGCCCCGCGATGAGCGGCATTCGTATAGGAAGTATTCGCCGTCGCGTGATGTGGTCGTTATATAGGCAATATTGTTCTGTACGGCCGGAACCGTGTATTGTCCCGTCTGAGTAATTACCTGAATGGCATCCGTGTCCAGCCAGCCCAGCAGGATTTTCTCTTCCACGTTCATATAGGGCGGACATTTCCCGTCGTGGTTGTACGAGCCGGCACACATCACCGAGTAACTGTAAGGATCGGCCGCATAACCGTGATTCTCTCCGTAGGAATCGCCGCGGTCGCCGTAATCCGTATCGTAGAAGTCGGGGAGCCCAAGCGAGTGGCCGAATTCGTGGCAGGTGGTGCCGATTCCGCACATTGTGTCCCCGCTGCCCCCCTTCAGTTCAGAGGTGCAGAAGTAGTTGTCCAGTTTTTTGCCGTCGAAGTCATTGGCGGCGATGACATAGGAATTGTCACTTTGGGTAATGTTCCAGGAATGGGGCCAGATCGTGGATGAAGCGCCACCTTCGGCCTCGTTGTAGCCGGCGTAATAGAAGAGGACCATATCGACGTATCCGTCTCCGTCATAGTCGTATTTGGAGAAATCAATTTCATCATCCAGCGCCTGCGCCGCCTCGATTATCGCCAGTTCCGGAGCTTTGTCATACCCGCCGCTGTTACCTCCGTAGGTAGACATATTGCTATTCAGGGGGATGGGACCGTATACGTCGAAAACGGGCTTGAACTGTCCGTCCGAGTTGTCTTCGTAATAGTCCCGCACGCTGCCTACAGCACCGTTGTAAGAATATCCCTTTTGATTGAGCAGGGCGGTGAACTTGGCATTGGGGTCATCGATTGTGAAGTCCTGGTCCCTGAAGGAGGCCAGCAGTACGGGAATACGGCGTTCTCCTTTATTGAGGTCGATATTGGTCGACGCTTTCACCCGACTGCGATTGACCTGCGCCCTTTTGGCGCGAGCCTGCCGATGTGCCATAGGCGTGGATTGTGTGACGGGCCTGTACCATCCGTCTTCGTCTTCGTACATCTCCCGCCCGTTTTCATCGAGGGTCCTGTGATAGAATTCATCTCCCACACGGCGCAGGACGATGAGAGTGCCGTCTGGCTGGGTATAGGTGAATTTGCCCGGACGCGCCGGAACGGCGCTTGCGGAAACGCCTGCCAGACAGAGGGCAATGAGCGCAACAATTATCTTTTTCATCTCCCTTTCCTCCTATTTCTTAATTATGACGCCGCTACCCTTGCCGTCCGAGATCCATACTTTCGGGCCGTCTTCGCGGATGAGCGTAAGGGTCCAGCTGCCGCTGAGCAATGTGGAAACGCCCTTGCGCCAGATGATGCTGAAGTTGGCCGAATCGCCCTTGCGCATTGCCGGGCTATAACCGGTGATTTCCAGTTGCTCCTTGTCATCGGGATGGAGGATGACGAAGGTCAGGATGTCGCCATTGTTGTATGTCCGCGCATACTGGTCTGTGCCGCCCGAGTAGAAACGCTTCATGCCGCCGAGGTCCAGGCCGTACTGCGTATAGGCCAGCAGGGGATCATCTGCCGCCGGCGCGCCGCCGCTCCCGCCTTTCTTGTAGATGCAGACGTTTTGAACTGTGGTCGTCGTTCCCTTGTAGCAACTGAAGCGCAGGGCATTTGAGGCACCGTTATACTTGATATACTGGGATTCTCCGTCCTTGGCTTTGATTGTCGTCGTGCCGCCCGAACGGGAAATAGTCCAGCTTGAATTGCCGTTGAGGGTCGTGCTCGTCGTCAGGTAGTTTCCTGATGACTTATTGCAAAGATAGGAACTGCCATCCATGAGGGACCAGCTTCCCGCTGAACTTCCCGCTCCGAGCGTCAGCACAGTGGCTGCCCCGGGGTCCTCGATGGTGCCGTCGGAAGCGACGACTGCCGCTCTGGCCCGATATGGCTTGTTCGGAGAACCGCTTTGCTCGCCCAGCGCATAGCTGCCATCCTCATTAACGATGAGTATCTCATCCCCGATAGAAAGGTTGGAAATGTCTGTAACAAGGGTAAACACTTCCGCACTGCCAGTAGCCTCAATGCCACTGAAATCCACTGAGATCCTGGCGATTTTTCCGGGCAGGAAGGCCAGCCCTTCGCGCGGACGGATGGTCTTTGTGAAAGTTCCCGCCTCAGTGAGGATGCTGATTTCGAGCGTTTGCCCTGTCATTTCGCATGGCATGCAGGCGAACCAGACGTCATCGACGCTGGACGTTTCCAGATGAATCGTAGAAGATGCGCCGTTGTCCGTGAGGCTGCCGTCGGCAGGGGAGTAGTACCACTGGCCGGCAAGCGGGACCGAACAGGTGAGTTCCACGCCGAGGATGGCCGCATCGCCGTTCTGCAGGTTGCTGATGGCCAGGCGGCCGTAGGCGCTGACGTGCGAAAAGCCCAGGCGCACCTTCGAGGGCACCGCGCTGTAATCGGCGCTCAGTGCGGAAAGAAGTTGTGCGCTTTCGTCCGCCGATGTTTCCAGCGGCCGCTGGTCGACGGGAAGGTTGATGCTCCATGCCTGGCGGCTGCTGCTTGCGCTTTTTACCGCCGATGCGGGGCTGAATGCGGCGAAGCGGTAGTGCTCCGTCTCCGGAATGTCGAAGGAGAGTTCGAAGGTCGCACTACGTCCGTCTTCCGACGCTTCGACGGCGGCCACCTGTTTGTCTCCCCAGTTCAGGCTGAGGGCGACGCATTCGTTGTTTCCTGTCCAAAGGCAGGGGTAGATGCCGTCCTCGGCAGGGGCAAAGGCGGTTTTGGCATCGTCGCCGGAAGCGATGAAACGGACCGTTCCGTCGACGGAAAGTTCATCCCCGGCTTCTTCGCGGATCCCGCAGGCGCAGGGGAGTGCGGCGGACAGCACGAGGGCTGCAAATTTCAGTAAGTGCTTGTTCATCAGTAGTTCCCCCATTCATTATCTTCTCCCGATTCGATGTAGGGGGAGGCGTCCAGCAGGACGGCTTGTTCAAAAATCGCCTCGAAAATCTCCACCTCCGGGGCCGTATAGTGTGTGCTTGTGGTCATAGGAATGCAAAGATACGTAATTTTTGCGACACTTACTCCGTTTGAAGGTCAATTAGGTCGAAGAACATAAAGCGTGTCTTGAGGGGGAGGGGCATATGCCGATTTTCTGCTTCTTGTTCCTCAGAAGAATACAAGTACCGAAACTGGTTTTTCTCGTAATAGTGAAGGGCTCTACTGTTTGCTTTTGCATCCACAGCCAGCATCCGGCAATCCGACAGATTGTCGTGATGGGTAGCAAAGCGTTTAAGCGTTGAAAGCAAGTCTGAGCCTACGCCGAGGTTAGCAAAATTCTGGTTGACGCCCAGCTTTCCAATAAGAATAGCGGGATAACGATTCATTTGCTTTACATGGGAAATCCTGGCATTTACTTATTTCTTGCGCGCATTGGGGAGATTATCAACGCGAACACTGTCGTTCGAGAGGGTAAATGCACAAATGATGTCAGAAGGATTTTCGTCCAGAACAAAGCAGTAGGTTTTCCCAAGCATTGCCTTATGGTGAAGAACGGATTCCTGGCTAAAGAATTTGTCAAGACCCGGATCTCCGCAATGGAATGGTTTACAATCCGCCAAAAGCTCTTGTGTAAGAACTTTCAGGGTGCAGGAATCTGTGAGGAAGCCCATATCCTAATGCAACTGGGCTTTGGCGAGAATCTTTTCGAAGTCTTCTTTTGAGATGCCGCAGGGCTGGGTGTGGGGGTTCTTTTCGGCAGCATCAGCCAGACGGATAAAGCGCTCGGCAGCTTTACCGGTCAGGATGGGAATGGGACGGATAGGCGTTTTCATAAGTCTTACTCCTAATACTGTGCTGTCGTCAGACAGCGCAAAATTAATAAAAATTATCATCGCCGCAAAACTATGCAATGAAAGAACGAAATCAAGGGGCACTGCGCCTCCAACGTGCAGATTTTTACGTTTTATACACGTTTTTACGCAAATGATTACTACCATAGCAACGTCGTTCTGTGGAACGGCATACATACAGCGAAAGTGTTTTCGCGTTGTCCGAGTCTGGAATCTGGAAAATTTGAGAAAGGGACAGCGATTGAAGCACTGCGCTCGACAATGATCTTGTTGAGGCCAAGTGTGCCTGCTGCATATCTGTCGAGTGTGAAGAATCGGTCGTATTCCTCTTTCAAAGGTCTTCCAGAACCTCATATTGTACTAACGCAAGTTATGGGAACTATGCCTTCTTGGACTACAAGACCGTTCTTGACCCTGAGGATGATGCGGCTGCGGTCAATTGGGGAGGTAGTTGGCGTATGCCCACTAAAGCGGAGCAGGATGAGTTGCGAAGCGAGTGTACTTGGACGTGGATTACATTAAGTGGAGTATCCGGTATAAAGGTGACCAGTAGAAAGTCCGGCTACACTAATATGTGGATATTTCTTCCTGCTGCCGGCTATCGGAATGGTACGAGCCTCTACAATGACTCCTTTGGCTACTACTGGTCCTCGTCCCTCGACACGGGCGGCTCTTATTCGGGCGGCGCGTACGAAATGCACTTCTATTCAGGCGGTTCGAATTGGGGCACCCGCGACCGCTTCGAAGGACTATTTGTCCGGCCAGTCTCAGAATGAAAATAAAACACAGCGTAGGGCGCCTGCTTTGCGGCGCCCCCCACGCTGTCATCATTCAATCATTCGCGCCCTGGGCCGGCAGGCCTTGGTGCGTCCCTGGACGAAGTCCCCAACTGCGGAAGGTGTCCCGATAAAATGCAGACCTTCCGCATTTTTGGCTGTTTTTGCGCTTGACGTCCCCGGTTTCAGGACACCTCCCGCACCTGAAGGAATGAACGGCACCGCCGCCTCGCGATAACGGAGCTCGGCGGCTACGGCACGGGCGCTGCGCTGGGCTCGATGGGGCGGCCCGCTCCGCGCCCGGCCGTTGCCCCCTGCCTGCTGTGAGGTCCGGCTACCTGGCAAAAACCACACTGAAATTCAGGGGTTGCCGGACCACGGGGCCCGCAACCCCCAAGAAATTGCCACTTTTTGAAGGGGTTGCTGACCCATAGGGACAGAAACCGGCGCTTTATCGACCATTTTTGGGATGGTCGCTGTCCTTGACGGCCTGGCGTCTAAATAACAGCACTGAGTGGCGGAGAATGGCGGGAGCGGGAGATGCCCCTGCAGCGACTTAGCTTTGCGTAACCGGAGCGGAAGGGGCACTCCCGAGGACGCCTCGCTGTAGCGGTGTCGTTCAGCCGGATGTTCGAAATGGTTCGGGCGGTATAAAGCGGCTGCCGCAGAGGCGGGAGGGGACTGCATCCGGAGGACGTGTCCAACCCCGGACACGGGTAAGGGGATGGGGCCCGCAAGATACAAGTTATTGCGCAGCAATGACGTAGGAGATTGTGGGAGGGGCCGTAGTGAGCATAGCGAACGGAGTTCCGACGGATGCAGTACCCGACCGGCCGCAGGCAGCCGCGACGGGGGAGGCGGATTCTATTGAAAAATGTGTATCTTTACGCAGAATATGGAAACACAGAGTAATGTAAACAAGCTGGCGGGGTATCTCCTCAAACTGGGGGCGCTCTCTGCCGCGGTGCTGTTCTGCTGGTATTTCAGGAGCGTGCTGGTGTATGTCATCCTGGCCTTTATCGTGTCGCTGATCGGGCAGCCGCTGATGCAGTTGTTCCGCAAGGTGAAAATCAAAGGCAGGGGAGTGCCGGACTGGCTGCTCGCCGTGCTCTGCATCGCGATTATCTTTGCCGGTCTGCTGTTGCTGGTCACGCAGGTATTCCCCGTGATTACGATGATTATCCGGGACGCATCGATTTTCAGCGATATGCACATGCCTGAGGGGAATTTCCTGGACACTGCCAACGGATGGCTGGTCAGCGTCATTCCGGGGATGGAAAGCGGTAGTGACGCAGTAGGAAAACTGTTGGACTACCTCAAAGGTATTACTTCGAATATCAGCGTGACCGGCATAATTGGCTCCGTGGCATCGGTCGTAGTGAGCCTTGCAATAGGTCTGTTCTCCGTGGCTTTCATCTCCTTTTTCTTTATCAAGGATGAAACGCTCTTTACCCGGATGATTGCCGCGCTGACGCCCGACCGCCTGGAAGATTCCGTCAAGGCTGCGGTAGGGGATATCGAGCATCTGCTGTCGCGCTACTTCGTGGGCCTGATTCTCGAAATGCTCGGCGTCGCTCTGCTCGATTTCCTGGGGCTCTGGGCCATCGCCCGCATAGATTTCGCCTATGCAGCCGGCATAGCGTTCCTTGCCGGTATCCTGAACATCATTCCCTATATCGGCCCGATTATCGGTGAGGTGTTGGGCGTGCTGCTCTGCGTAGTGCTCAAATACGGAGCCGGCGTGGGGCTGGACGTCAATATATGGGTGTTTGCCGGTATCGTGCTGGTGATTATGCTGGCGGTGCAATTGATTGACAACTTCGTCTATCAGCCGCTGATTTACTCCAAGAGCATTCAGGCATCGCCTCTGGAAATCTTCGTCGTCATCCTGATGGCCTCCCATATCGGGGGAGCGATCGGTATGCTGGCGGCGATTCCCGCCTATACGGTTGTACGCGTAATCGCAGGTCGTTTCCTGCCGGAAAATAAAGTGGTCAAACGTTTAATCAATCATTCATAAGTTATGAAAATCAAGACATTAGCCGCCCTGCTCGTGGGTGCTGCCGCCGGTGCGGCCGCCGTTTATTTCTGCAAAAGCGAAGAATGCGCCAGGGCCAAGGAGAAGGTCAAGGAAGCCGCGAAAGAGGGCTGCGATTTCGTCAAGGCCAAGATTGACGAACTGAAAAAGGAGTCGGAGGATGAGTAGCGGAAACATAGAGAGCTTCCTGGAGCCCCGCACCGAGCGCCTGAAGCTCTATGCCACGAAGTGGCTTTCTCGGGGGCTTTCCTCCGTCGCTTCGATCCTCCTGCTCATCATTATCGGGGGCATATTGCTGCTTACGCTGGTCTTTGCACTGACGCTCTTTATCGGCGAAATGATTGACAGTTATGCACTTGCGGCACTATATGTGAGCGGTGGAGTCGCCGTTATCTTCGTGCTGCTTTGGCTGTTGCGCAAGCATTTGTTCAAGTCGGCGCTTATTGCTGTATTTTCCGATGCTTTCTTCGATGGAAAGAAAAAGGTGCGTAATTCACGGGAGCTGGAAAACGAGCTGCTCCGCAATGCGCTCCGCGTCGAGAAAGACAACAAAAACCTGCTGATTGAGCCGCTGAAATTCCTTATCAAGAAGATATTCTAATACGGTCACCAGAACGAAAATCCCGAACGACATCGTCCGGGATTTTTTGTGAGGCTTACTGGATTTGAACCAGTGACCTCTTGCCTGTCAAGCAAGCGCTCTGAACCAACTGAGCTAAAACCTCAAATGCGGATGCAAAGTTAAGCAATATTTTTAAATTCCCAAGAGGGGATGGACAGTTTGTTACTTTGCACCCTATAAGTTAACATAATATAAATTGTGTAACAACGACGTATCTATCAGAACGCGTAGTAAACGCCGATTGAAGGGATCAGGCCATAGAGACCGTAATCATAGAAGCCAACTAGCCAGGATTCTCCGTTAGGGTAATACTTCGCCATGTGGAATCCGACTTGCGGACGGATTTCTGCGGCAAGACGGAGCGGGAAATTGAATTCATAAGAAATACCACCGGTGAGCGGGAACGAGAACATGAATCCCATGCCCTGACGGTGAATCTCGCCGCAATCCTTGCATTTTGAACCACGGTCATTGGCCCAGCCAAAGCTGATACCGGAACCAGCATAAATCTGCCAGGTCCCGGCTGTCCACTGCGGCTCAAACAAGATCATGTTGGCTGTCGTTGTCAGCGTAGCGCCGGGATGGAATTTGAATTCGGGCTTGGGTATAAGACTGCCTTCAGAATAGACCATTCGGGTGGTAATGTTGTAATCAAATCCCAAGTCTGCCTGCAGGAAGATTTTGCTTCCGATAGAATGCTGATAACTGATTTCAATAAGGTTGCACCATCCTTTGCGGATACCGATACCGCGCGGCTGTGCGAATGCGGAATAACAAGCAGCTGCAAGAACGGCCAGGATAAGAATTAGTTTTTTCATAAATTATTGGTTTTGAATGAATTACAAAGACTCCACAACTTTGACCGGATTGGCATATATTCCCAGGAACAGATTCTTCAGCTCTTCCCTTTCGAAATCCGGACCCAGGCTGTCCAGGCGGTTTTCGATATAGGCGCAGAAGGCTTCCTTCTCCGCGGCGTCATACATACCGGCATGTGCACTGCCGCCATCTACAATGTCCGCAGCTATATAATTGGTCTTCCAGAGCTTGTAGTGCTCGGCAATCCTGCGGTCCATCAGTTTCATCATGTGCTGGTAGCGCTCGTTTCCGCCGCGCTTCGAAGCATCGTGCAGTTCTTCCTCGCCGATAAGCGGCGCCGCCTCCATGTGGATGTGCCCCTTGGGCTGCTTGATGCCGGTCAGGATGGAAACCATGTCCTCGCCGGGTTGTTTGATATAGCGCGTAGTGCGGGAAAGGTAGAGTTCGCGGGCCTTAAGGATGTCGCAGGGCTCGTATTCGTAGGAAATGGCAATCGGCACAATCTTCAGGGCGCCGAAATTCACGTCGAAGCTTTCTTCCCCGCTCATATCCAGCATCTTGAGCACGCCCTGGCTGGTGCGGTCGATACCGTTCTTGGTCCTCCCCTCTTTCTGGGCAATCCATACGGAGCGCTCTCCTGAAGTAATGACCTGGCGCATGTAGGCGGAAAGCCGCAGGGAAGACAGATAAAGCTCCCTGGCTGCGATGCCCCGGTTGACCTTGATCATCCTATTGGACCGCATTATATCTTCCACAAACTTGTTGTCCAGCAGGTTGGAACCGATGCAGATATCCGAGAACGGCAGTCCGTTCGTGAAAAGCATATACTGGAAGAAGGCCGGATCGCAGACTATGTCACGATGATTTGTGATGGCCAGGAAATGCCCCTCAATCCCCTTCAAAATATCAATCCCGCCGAAGGTCAGCCCCTTGGAACTGCTCCCAAGGACCGCTTCGATGGCGGAAATCATAATCTTGGACTGGAAATCATCAATATTTTTGCAGGAACGCAGGATAGAACGGGCGATTTCCGGATCCCGTCCCGGCCACAGGTACGCACTTATGGAATCTACCGCTGGGCTTTCTGCAATCCGATGCAGTGCAACTACGGCTTCTTCGTCCGTAAAGGGCCTGATATCTTCAAAATTCAAATCTCCCATAATACCGCAAATTTACAAAAGTTTCGTGTTATTACAAAGTAGTGAAGAATCCCCATAGCTGAGGAATCTGAAATCATGTGTCAAGGCATAATCGTAAACCGTCTTCCAGTCGCCGCCCAGGAATGCCGAAATCAGCAGCAGGAGCGTACTTTGCGGCTGATGGAAATTGGTTACAAGACGGTCAACGATACGGAATTTGAAGCCCGGGACGATGATGATGCGGGTGCCGATGCAAAGGCGCTCGCTCCCCTGCTCCCGCAAATACCTTAGCAAGGCCGAAAGGCTCTCTTCGAGCGAATATGGATATTCCCGTTCATAGGGCACCCACTGCCCCACATCGGCCGGGGTACCGGTTTCGATGCAACTCACCCCCGCATAATATAGCGATTCGAGGGTGCGAACCGATGTGGTCCCGACTGCCGTAACGGGCGTTCCCGCGCGCCTGGCCTCCAGCAGTCGCTCAAGCAGCGTCAGGCTTACGACGAACGGTTCGCGGTGCATCGGATGGTTCTCCACCATTCTCTCCTTGACGGGCAAAAAGGTACCTGCACCGACATGAAGGCAGACACGATGCATTTCCACTCCCCTTTCGCGCAGCGCAGCCATCGTCGCATCGGTAAAATGCAGGCCTGCGGTTGGTGCGGCGACGGACCCTCGGATGCGGGCGTACGTAGTCTGGTAGCGCTCCAGGTCGATATCCTCGGTATCGCGGTTCAGGTAAGGCGGAATCGGCACCTTGCCGCATTCCTCGAGTACTTTGGAAAACGGCACTCCCCCATCCCAGCTGAAATGCACGCTGCCGGTGCGCCCTTCGCGCGAAATCAGCATCGCACGTAGGTTCAGGGCATCCAATTCGGGCGATGAACCGTCGAAATGCAAGATATCTTCCTTCCATCGCTTCGCGTTGCCGATAACGCATTTCCAGTCGCAGCCGTCCGTTGCGGCGAAGCAACTTTCGTAGTCCGCCGGTTGCAGGGGTTCGAGGCAGAAAATCTCGATGCGGGCGCCGCTGTCGCGCTTGAAAAAAAGCCGCGCAGGCACAACCTTAGTATCATTGAACACCATGATCGATGCCGGCGGAAGCAGCGACGGAAGGTCGGAAAAGACGTATTCACTGACCTGCCCGTCACTGTAATACAATAGTTTGGAGGCATCGCGCCGGGGCAATGGATATTTGGCAATCCTGCTCTCCGGCAAGTGATAATCGTAATCAAGAATATCGATGGAAGGAATCATGGATTAAAAAGGATAACCGACGCCGAAATGGACACTGCTGAAGCCTTTTTCAAACCAGTCTGACGGCCCGTGCCACTCCGCCCGTACAGGGTCATACAACTGGAATCCGGCATCCACACGGACCAGGATAAAGTCCAGGTTCAGGCGCAGACCCAGTCCCCAGTCAGCAGCAAGAGTCTTATAACAATCGCGGATATTACCGTAGGAATCAGGATCTTCGCTTTTGATATTCCAAACATTACCGCACTCGGCAAAGGCGGCAAATTCAAACTTCCAGAACAGGGGCCGGCGATATTCGATATCAATTTCGAATTTAGTGTCGCCGGTCTGGCTGGGGATTGAGAACGCATAATTCGGCGGATCTCCTCCGGGCCCCAGCGCCCGTGCCGCCCATCCACGCATACTGTTCGCGCCGCCGCACCAGAATTGCTTTTCGAAAGGCATTGCGCTGGAATTGCCATACGCATAACCGGCACCTATCACACCGCGCATAGCTATCGCCTGTTCCTCCTCGCGTCCGAAGCGGAACACCTTGCCGGCATTCAGTTCGAAACGCACATACTGCGAATACGGAGACCCGAAGACAAGGGCCTGCCCCTGGGCGTCGTGGCGCAGGACAGGATTCAACAGGGATATCACGTTGCCGGAAAGATCGAATCCCGCCCGGAAGAAGGAATAGCTGGTTTTGGGAACCAGATCACTGTCAGTTATAAAGAAAAGGCTGCCTCCGATACCGGCATCAAAGTGGTTCTGATAAGCATATTTCAGCATCGGGTTCGTATCCAGTATCTTTTCGAAATCGGGGTTCAGGTCGTACAGATATACGAAATTGATGTGCGGAACGCTGAACTGATACTGGTAGCGGTCTCCTATCATCCCGAAATATCCGTAATTAACTGAAGATATGAGGCGCTGGAACTCCGTCCGGTTCTGGTAGCCGAAGGAGATACCCACTTCCGTACGGGGAATCCTGGGCCCCTTGAATACGCTGTAAGGGAGGCCCAGAAACTTGGGGAAGCTGAGGGTGGTGGAAAAGGCAGCCTCAGTGGAACGGGCGGCGTCCTTGAACTTGAACTGGAAATTGCCCTGAAGATTCAGGTTAAGCCATTCTCCGCCATGGAAGATATTCTTGTGGAAATAGCTGAACTTAGGCGAAATACCCCACAATCCCAGGGAGCTGATAGAGCCTTCAAGATTGAATTTAAAACCCTGGATTGCGGATTCGGCGAGCCGGATGCGACAGTCCACAGTTGCCGTGTCCGACGGGGTCATTTCAACCGAGACGCTGTTGAAAAGCTTCAGTGCGGACATCCTGCTGTAAACAGTATTGACGGCCCGTTCCGAATAAATATCCCCCGGATGCAGGTTATTGAGCCCCAGCAGAACCTTCTCGCGGAAGGGAACCTCAGGCGAGTGTTCGATCGTAACGTCGCCGATTCGGAATTTACGTATGGGTTCCGCCTGCTGCGGACTCTCGTTCCTCGTGTAATCGCGGACAGTATAATCCAGAATCAATTTCCCGGGGATTTGCAGGGTATCCGCAACAAAGAAATAATGGTTCTTGTTGAAGTCATAATATCCCTTGTCCCTCATTGCGGCGGTGCTGCGCACGCTCTCCGTTTCCATCAACTGCTCCGATAGCCAGTCGCCCCGGTGTATCAGGATATTCGCGGTGTCCTTGAGAAAATCCTCTGCAAACTCCCCGCTGCTCCCATCGGGAAGGCTGAAACGTATGTCATCAATCCTGTAACGTTCTCCCGGGCTGACATTATATGTTACCACGGCGCGGCGTTTGCGGTACGTAATATTTGATTTAACCGTGGAATTGTACCATCCAAGGTAGCGCAGGCGTCCGGTCAGGTTGCTGACCGATCCTGAAACAGAACTTTCGTCGAGGGCGACCGGCTTCTGGCCGATTTTCCGGCAAAAGCGGGACCAGCCGTCATCGGAATCGGGGTTAGCCCAGTTGTAAATGTTCAGGAAGGGATTCCATCCAAGCAGGAAGTAAGTATTCGAACGCTGCTTAAGATAAGGGGCAAGTTCGCTTTTGGGAATATCTCCCTTGTCATTGTCTATGATGATTCGGTTTTCCGCAAGCCGAAAGCTGCCTTCAGGGAGCGCACGGGTGGTGCTGCAGGAAGGAAGCAGGGGCAGAAGGGCCCCGATAAGTGCTATTAGTGGCTTGCGTTTCATCAAATTGCAAATTTAATAAAAATTGCGGACCTTTGTGCAGTGATTTCTACAGCTGAAATAAAATGGGTGCGGTCCCTGCACGAAAAGAAGTTCAGGGAGCGCGAGGGGGCTTTTATCGTCGAGGGCGAAAAGCTTGTACGGGAGGCACTGGATTCCGGTTTCGAGGTACTGAATTGCTGGTGGCGCGATGATATCGGCGAGAATGCGATGTCGCGCATCTCCTGCCTTAGCAGCCCGTCTCCCGCACTTGCGGTTCTGCGGCAAAAACCGCAGGCTCCCCTGCCCCTGCCCGGCGGACTATGCCTTGCGCTGGACGGCATCCGCGACCCGGGTAATTTCGGCACCCTGCTGCGCATCGCCGACTGGTTCGGGATTCCGACTGTGTTCGCATCGCCGGACTGTGCAGAATTGTATAATCCCAAGGTGGTCCAGGCGACGATGGGGGCCGTTTTCCGTAAGGAAGTCCACTACACTCCCCTGCCGCAACTTTGCGCAGACTGGCGCGCGGCGGGCCTTCCCGTATTGGGCACCTTCCTCGATGGAGAAAATATCTATCAGGCTGATTTACCGAAGGATGCGCTTGTGATTGCAGGCAGCGAGGGCTCGGGCATCAGTGCTGCCGTATCGGCGCAGGTCAGCGGACGGCTGACGATTCCCGCCTTTGGCGGAAGCGGTGCGGAAAGCCTGAACGTCGCCGCAGCCACCGCAGTCGTGCTTTCTGAATTTCGAAGAAGATGAGCAAACGCATCATTTATCAATTGCTCCCGAGGCTGTGGGGCAGCGGTAAATTCCGTGACATCGACGCTAGGTTTTTGGGCTATCTGCGTGGTCTGGGCGTGGATTATCTATATCTTACGGGAATTCCGCGACATGCTTCGGGCAAGCCTTTCGTAAAGGGGGATCCGGGATGCCCCTACTCCATCTGCGATTATTTTGATACGAATCCCTATCTGGCTTCCGAGCCGGGTAGGCGCATGGAGGAATTCGCGCTGCTGGTGCGCCGCGTACATCGCGCCGGCCTGAAACTGCTCATCGATTTCGTGCCCAATCACGTTTCCTGTGATTATGCCGATGCGCACGGCGGTATTCCCGTGCATGGCTACTGCGATTACGACTGGACCGACACTCTCAAAATCGATTATGCTCATCCGGATACGATTGCACGTATGTCCGAGGTGCTTAAGTTCTGGGCTTCGAGGGGCGTAGACGGCTTCCGCTGCGATATGGTGGAACTCGTGGGTGCGGAGCGCTTCGGTGCGATGATGGCTGCCGCCCGTACGGAATATCCTTCGCTGCTTTTTGTCGCGGAGGTGTACGGGCGGGAAAATTATCGCTCATTTACCGACGCAGGCTTTGACCTTTTGTACGATAAATCAGGCATTTACGATATTCTGCGCGATATTTTCTTTGGCCATCGCGGGGCTTCGGCGATTACGCGCAACTGGCAGGAGCTGGGAGACTTGCAGGAGCGGATGCTGAATTTCCTGGAGAATCACGACGAGCAGCGCCTGTGCAGCAGCGCTTATGCGGCCGATCCCGGCAAGACCATGGCACTTGCCGCTGTAGCAGCACTGTTTAACCGCGCTTCGCTTATGCTTTATGCGGGCGGCGAGCTCGGGGAAAGCGCTTCCGAGGCTGCCGACGGGCGCACGTCCATTTTCAATTGGGTCAGGCCATCCTCGCTGCTTGCCTTGCGGAAGTATCTGCGGGGCGCTTCGCTGCAGGAGGCGGAGGCGTCTTTGCTCTGGCGCTGGCAGTCGCTGCTGACGCTCGCCTCTTCGCCCCTTTGCCGTAAAGGAGATAACTGGGACCTGAACTATTGCAATGTCGGAGCACCGGGCTTTGATCCGGAGCGTCATTTTGCGTTCCTGCGCTTTGATGCGAAGCGATGTTTGCTGGTTTTCTGCAATTTCAGCGATACTCCGGCATCCGTCCGGGTCCACGTTCCTGTACGCGCCGAGGGGGATTACGACCTCAGCGCCGCCCCGTGGGATTATTCTGTTTTAGATTTCAACCAGCAGGCCGATACCGAATAGCAGGGAGAATACGAAGGTCCCGAGGACCAGCAGCGGGAGCATCGGGTCCAGGTCGCTGTCGCGCCGCTTCCAGGTGCCTTTCAGGTGCATCAGGTAGGCGGGAAGCGTTAAACCGTAAAGGAAGTTCAGCGGACCGGTATAGTGTTGCAGGGTGTAGACGATTATCAGCGCCCAGCCGCAGCAGATCAGGATGGTCTGGTACACGCGCGCCCACTTTTCGCCCAGCCGGATGGCCATCGTCACGCGCGTGGCGGCATCCGACTTCATATCTCGGATGTTGTTGACATTCAGCACGCCGACGCTGAAGCAGCCAATGGTGCAGGCCGGCAGCAGCGCGGGCATCAGGTTGAAATCCAGGGTACAGACATAGTAGCCGCCGCAGACCGACACCAGCCCGAAGAACAGAAAGACATAAAAGTCTCCCAGGCCGCGGTAGCCGTAGGGGTGCCGTCCCAGGGTATAGCGCATCGCAGAAAGCACCGCCAGGGCACCCAGGACCAGCAGGAACAGCGCCTCCCGCTTCAGCAGCGAGCCCATCGCAAACCAGATCATCATCATCCCGCTCATGCAAGTGAGCACCACCACGGAGGCAATCAGGCGCTTCATTTCCTCAATGGTGATATCCCCGTCCTGCAGCGAATAGCGCGCGACGCTCCGGTCTTCGCGGTCCGTGCCGCTGAGCGTATCGCCCAGCTCGTTTGAAAGGTTCGTCAGAATCTGCAGCAGCACCGTCGTCAGCAGCAGGAATACGACCGTCAGGGGCTTCAATTCTGTTCGCGAAGCGGCGATGAAAATGCCGGCGACGACGCCGGAGAGCGACAGGGGCAGGGTGCGCAGGCGCATCGAGCGTATACAGGCGGAAAGGGTCATTGTCCAATAGGTTTAGTGCCAACATACATCCGGCAGATGCCGAGGCTGAAGGCGCGGTGGCGTACGTCGCTAAAGCCGCAGGCGCGCATCGTCTCCATCCACTCCCTGCGGCCCGGGAATGCGAGCACCGAAGCGGGCAGGTAGCGATAGGCCTTCCAATCGCCGGAAATGGCACCGCCGATGAGCGGCAGCACGTGCTTGAAATACAGTTTATAGAAGAAGCCGATGACGGGATTTTCGGGCACCGACAGTTCCAGGATTACGATTTTGCCGCCGGGGCGCAGCATGCGCAGGACTTCGCGCAGGCCCGCTTCGCGGTCGGGAAAATTGCGGATGCCGAAGGCGATGGTCACGCGGTCGAAAGCCGCGTCCGGAAGGCCGGTCGCGCAGGCATCGCCACATATGGTCCGGACCTTTTCTGCGAGCCCCCGCCGTTCGAGTTTCCGCTGCATTACCGCGAGCATCCCTTCCGAAAGGTCGAGGCCCGTGAGTTGCGATCCTTCCGCCATTTTTCGCGCGATGGCGATGCTGAAATCGCCGGTACCGCAGGCAAGGTCGAGAATCTGCTGCGGACGGCCCGGTTCGACGATTTCGCGAAGGGCTTTGCGGCGCCAACCGCGGTCCGCACCCAGCGAAAGCACGTGGTTCAGGAGGTCGTACTCCCCCGCGATCGTATCGAAAAGTCCCCGTATGTAGTCCGTTTGCGGCATAGGATTGCAAAGTTATAAAGAATTCCCTAAATTTGCCCTCCAAACAACTACTAGTAGTATATGAAAGACTCAATTATCATCCTTTGCGGCGGCGGTCCCGCACCCGGTATGAACACCGTGGTCTGCTCCGTTGCCAAGACCTTCCTCGCCCACGGTTATCGCATCATCGGCCTGCACGGCGGTTATTCCGGCCTCTTCAGCAAGTCTCCCCGCACCGAGGACATCGACTTCTTCAAGGCGGACGCGTACTTCAACCGCGGCGGCAGCTACCTGCAGATGAGCCGCTTCAAGCCTACCGACGAGGATTTCGAGAAGAATTTCAACCTGGCGCTTTTCTCCGAGAACAACATCAAACTGCTGGTGACCGTGGGCGGCGACGATACCGCTTCCACCGCCAACCGCATCGCCAAGTTCCTCGAGAGCAAGAAATACCCCATCCGCAACATCCACGTTCCCAAGACCATCGACAACGACCTTCCTCTTCCGGACAATGCGCCGACCTTCGGTTTCAACTCCGCGAAGAACGAGGGTGCGCACATTGCGCGCACGGTCTATGAGGACGCCCGCACCTCCGGCAACTGGCTGCTGATTTCCGCTATGGGACGCAGCGCAGGGCATCTGGCCCTCGGTATCGGAGAGGCCACCCACTGCCCGATGACCATCATCCCGGAGATGTTCAACAAGACCTCCATCAGCGTGGACAAGATTATCAAACTGACCGTTTCCGCGATTCTCAAGCGCAAGCTCCTGGGTATCCCCTACGGTACCGTGGTGGTGGCGGAAGGCGTGTTCCACGACCTGGAGCCTGAGGATATCAAGGCCACCGGCGTACACATGACCTATGACGAGCACGGCCATCCGGAACTGGGCAAGATTTCCAAGGCGGTGCTCTTCAACGACATCCTGGAGAAGGAGTTCAAGAAGATTGGCCTTAAGGTCAAGACCCGTCCCGTGGAAATCGGCTACGACGTCCGCTGCCAGGATCCCGTCGCCTACGACCTGAGCTACTGCTCCGAGCTTGCGATGGGCGCCTACGAGCTCTTTGCCAAGGGCGAGACCGGCTGTATGGTCTATGTGGACGCGTTCGGCAATGCGAAGCCCCTCTACCTGCACGACCTGCAGAACGCCGAGGGCAAGATTCCCCCGCGCCGCGTGGATATCGACGGCGGCATTGCGCAGAGTTACTTCAAGAACATCTGCCACTACATCACCCCGGCGGACTACGAGGCCGCAAAAGCCCTCGTCCCCAACCCCGAGGACTACGACTTCAAGAAGATTTTGAACTGGTAGGTTGCTGCTGTTCGAGATAATTTTACAGCTCCGCGGGCCTTACGGTTCGCGGAGCTGCGTTTGGCAACGCGCTCTATCAAATGGTTTTCAAGAAGGAAATCAACCTATCGTTATCAATACTCCATCTTAATCCAAATCGCCAGTAGCCTGTTGGCGATAGAATAACTGTCGCCCTCCTTCCGGATAACGCCCTTATCGTGAAGTACTCGCAAAGCACTTTGCACGGTGCTAGGGCTCTTCAGGGCGTGTTTTTTACAAAATGCCATGGAGGTAACCTTATCTGATTTCCCGTCTTTGGCAACCGCAAGGAGTAGTTTCTTTTGGGCATCCGGCATGTTGCTCATCTGCTCCTGAAAGGATCTTGCGTAGGTCTTGACGACATAAGAAACAATATCGGGCAGCATATCTGCCGTTGCTGTTTCTCCGGGACTCGTCCATGCATAAAGTTCATTCAGTAGTCGCTGAACGTACCAGGTGTGGCCATCAAACATGGAATAAACAGCTTTAAAGCAATCATCGTCGATTTTTTTCCCCGCTTCTTCAAAATGTCTTTTGGCAAATGGAAGGTAGCTGTCATATTTGATGGCATCCAGATAGAGCAGAGAGCAACTCAGATAGAATGGTTCGGACGGATTGTTGAAAATCTTTTCCATCATACGCCGGTCGCTCCCGGAAAAGATGAACCAAGTGTGTTTGCACTTCTGGACCCGTGTCCGGAGGAGTTCAATTACGTTTTTCTCCGGATAATCGGCAATCTGCTGAAATTCGTCAATGGAAACAAGACAAGGGGTATCGCTATTTTCCAGATAATCAAAGATTTCCTCTAGTGAGTCCTGCGGGCGCACAATGTCGCCCAGTGAGAGGTCAAAAACGAACTGTCCGGTAACCGGGTCTGTCTTGAATCCGGGCCCAAGAGATCGGACTATGCTCAAAAATGATCCGAAAATCTTTTCCCCGGTACTTTTAAACGGGGTCGTAATCTCCTTGGCCAGCAAGAGTATCATCTCCTGCAAGCTGGAGGTTGGATATAAATCAATGGAAAAAGTCTTGAAATGAGACTTTACGAATTCCTGATTGAAAGTATGTGCGATAAGGCCCGATTTCCCCATTCGGCGTGTTGAAATCAAGGCAGAATTTCTGCCGTTTCTGATGTTCTCTTCCAGCATCCTCGTTTCCTCAATGCGGTCGCAGAAATACTCCGGTCCACAATAATCAGCGGTAATTATAAATGGATTTGGTTGAAGCATGATAACATTCTTTCACAAAAATAGAATAAATTTTAATTTATTCAAAGCTTAATTATTTAGCTTTAAATAATTATTGTCTAAATAACGCAAAAGAGGAGGCGTATGGTGTTGCGTCTGTGCGGTGAGAAAAATCAAATTTCGGTTGCATATCGGTGCAAATTGTAGTATATTTGTAACCAAAAGAAAGTATTATGGCACAAACAGCTTTTACTGTCCGTATGGAGACGGACACCAAACAGAGATTCGACGAACTGTGTAAAGATTTTGGGATGAGCGCCAATACGGCGTTCAACATCTTTGCACGAACCGTTGTAAAACAGCGCAGGATTCCGTTTGAAGTGGAATCTGTACAAGAAGTAGAGCAGAAAGCGGCAGCCGTTCGTTTTGGCGAATTGATGGATGAAATCCGTGCCGATGCCCAGCGCCGCGGAGTCACGGAAATGAGCCTTGATGAAATCAACGACATTATTCGCGAAACCCGCGCTCAAATGAGAAAGGAGGGCAAACGATGAAGCATTATGCTGTAATAGACACAAATGTATTGGTATCTGCCCTTCTAACGAAGAATAGCGACTCCCCCGTCGTTAAAGTGGTTAATGCCATACGGGAGAACATCGTTATTCCCTTATTCGACGAAAGCATATTGATGGAATATGCAGAAGTACTGCACAGGGATAGGTTCGGGTTTGATGAAACGATAGTTGATGAATTGCTATCCACGCTGAAAACGCATGGAATCAACTGCGATAGAAAGCCCATTTCGGAAATCATTCCGGACCCTGACGATATTGTTTTTATGAGGTGGCCATGTCCAGGGAAAACGCATATCTGGTAACCGGGAACCTGAAGCATTTCCCGAAGAATGGTCGTGTGGTATCTCCGGCTGATATGGTGCAAATTATTGAATTCGGCAAACTTCGAACAGACTTTCTCTGCGAAGGCGACCCTCCGGTTTACCTACCAATTCCCTTGAGCGAGATTGACGCCATTATCAATGAGTACCGGCAAGGTTACTGATTTTGTGCTTAAGCATACTCAGCCCGTAGCCACTCGGCTTTCGCGTTAAGCCATCCCAGGCACTTTGCAAGGCCGGTTTTGCTCCAGGAATAGCGGAGTCCGAGATATTGACGCAACAGACTTTTGCATTTCACGTAACTCTTTGTGTTTTTGCACAGAATACCTAGCAAAGCTTTTTCCAAGACTATCGGAAAACTCTGGACGCTTGATAACGTGATGCCGTTTCGCAAGGCATTCCAGATCTACTACTTCGATGATATGGGACACGACCTTTGCAAAATCACTGCCTGCGGTGCCGGGAACGTGGAATTCGAACTCGTTCAGCCCTGCAGGCTGGCAGCCGGGTATCTCGTAAACAACTGCCCGGGATGCCCGCAACTGGAGGCCTGGGGCAACGCTTCAATCAAGGAAATCGTCAGGCAGTATCCGCTTTTTGCATACATCAAGAAGATGTAACTTAAAAGCAGCGGGAATATTCACTTCCGCTTACGGACAGATTTCCAGGCTACAAGAATAATCAGGATCAGCACCAGGGACGAGAATATCCGGTATCCCCAGTTGGGAGCAGGGAAAGCATACTGATAATTGATGACCTGGTCCAAAAGACAAGAGATGTCCCATACGGCTGACAGAGAAGCAAGGCAGGTGAGGAATAGGAGAAAACGTTCCTTCTTCATAGAGGATTCTTCCTCACGGGCAATCACTTCTTCAGCCACCAATTTGGCCAATGAAGTTTCTTCCTTCTTTAAATCAAGCCCTCTCACTATCGCCTTGTCCACGTCGTTGGGAAGAAAGTTATAGGAAATGGACGTGAATGTAAATTGGCGTTCAAAGCCGTTGAGTTCCGTTTGCAAGGTTCTCGGATTTTTGACCCCCGTACGAAAGCGCAAGTTGTGCCTATACAGAAAGCATTTCCTGAAGAGTTCGTAGATATAAATCATCTCAAAATAATCTTCCTTCCAGATATTCCGTTGAATGGAACTCACTCCCTTTCCGAAAAAGGTTACCGTGTCAAGCAATGCCAGTGCCGTCCAGGACGAAAACACACCCAGGCGATGTGTTTTCATTATCCTTTCATAATACCTGGGATCTATTGAATTCTGCCTGGAGCCATCATAACGGGACAATGTTCCCAAGGCATAAAGCCACAGATCCCGCTCGCCAAAATCGTCCGGGCATTCCTGAGAGTCAACAATCTGAAAAATCTTCAATTTATTTCCGTTTTCAACAAGGGAATCATACTTAACGGATTGCGAGACTCCCCCTTTACACACGGCCTGATATACGGATTGAATCGGTGAGATGGCAATAGTTAAATAATCGTTGATTCCGGACTGTTCATAATGGGCACAATCCCTCAGCAAATTCATACCTTCGGTCACGGCACTTGCCTCTTTGTCTTCAATGGTGATCTCAATGGAGAAAATGGCTAGTGAAGAAGGCAGCGTCCATAAATGAATCCTCTCAACCGTAATAGGCAACGCATCCCCTGATTTCAACGGGACCTGTATGCCGCGGTGTAATTCATACACATAGCGTTGAACTTTCTTGGCGAAGAAGTCGACAAACTCGGGGAAATAATAATTCCTGAGAACAGCTTCTTCATTTTCGGCAATCCCGACGGGTAGCCATCTTGTGTCTCCGGTAAAGCAGCCGTTTGTCGTAAAATATCCACAAAGGAATGCAGTTGAATTGATTCTCATGCCAGTTGAGGTTAACCGTGGCAAAAATAACAAAAGATTTCATAACTTTACGCATTATGAATGCACATCTCCCCTACACGCTAGCTCACCCGCTGGAAGAAGCCTACCATAATATTGAGAAGGGAAATTGGCTGATATCCATGAACTATTTACTTGACTTCATGGAAATCGGAGCGTCATATGCCTCCATCGTCCTCCTTTCCCTTTTCCGGAAAGATATCATCGCCGGTAATGCAAGTGCCGGGAATGGCGTTCTTGGCGCCATTCGAAAAATCGATGTCAAGAGGCCCCTTAGTTTTGGAGATTGGGTGAACGATATCCTTTCTCCATTAGCCGTAGAAGCGGCAGGACAGTTTCCGCAGAACCCTTTTGTCTGCGAACTGATCAAGGTAACGGGAAGAAAGCGGAACATTTTCCTGCCAAGCCAGAGAGATAGCGGAGTCATCCAGATCCGCAATCGTTATAAGGGTCACGGCACGACCTTGTCCGACAGTCACTATGAAGCCGTTGTCCGGCAACTTGAGCCCAAGGCCGCGCAATTTGCATCCGCCATGTCAACGATCTGGCAAAGCGGGGTTGACTTGAAAGATGACCTTTATCCACTGGTTCACACATCTGAACAGGGATACGAATATGTTTTCCAAACCCTGATGGACGAAGATGCATCCTTTGTCTCTACAGATGAGAATGCCCTTTCTCTTACCACATCCGAACTAAATGGATGCATCGACAGATGGATACAGGCCATTCTCCCTTCTTTTGACATCGCCCGGAATAGGAATTGGGATGAAAATGTAGAGGCCATGCGCGATGTCTCCCAGGCCTATATGGCAGATATTTATGCGCAAAAAAAATACAATCGCGAGCAGTTTGTCGAAAGGGAGATGCTAAGTGCCGCGTACCGTGAGTTCCTGGCCTCCGATCGGATTCTTTTCCCCCTTCCCGGTGAAGCGGGCCAGGGAAAGACCAATCAATTATGTCATTGGACAGAAACCCTCTCGGGAAACGGGGATGCCGTTCTGATCTTTGGCGGGGCCGAGTTTTCCGACGTGTTGCTCGAAAACCGTCTGAAAGAGGTTTTTGGCCTTTCTCCAAAAAAGAGTATTGAAAAATACCTGGCAACGATGAATGATCAGGCTTCCGCATCGGGCAAGTTCGTTCATATATTTTTTGATGCCATCAATGAGGCGATTACCTATCCCGGTCTAACCACCGGGACAAGTGGCCCGCTGCTTCTCTATCGGGATATTTACAAGATCTTCGGGGAAAAGGGGCTCAATCGTTTCAAAATTCTTTTTACCTGTCGCACCTATACCTGGATTAACCAACTATTGCCTGAACAAGCCATACAGGATGCTTCTCTATTTTTTAGGCCCAACGAGGAAGCCGGTGCATATGTAAAAGGCTTTTCCGACAGTGAAGTCCGCAAGGCGTACTCAATTTACGGGGAACTCTTCCAGATGGAAACCCCTTTTGAAAATCTGAAAAGAGGGGTCGTCTTACGCCTGAAGGATCCCTTGATGCTGAAAATTGCGTGTACCAATTACCTGGGACGGGTCATGCCGGAAGCGCAGGAGGAATTCACGTCATTATCCCTCTTCTCCAAAATGATGGGAGACATCTCTCATTCCTATGCGGGACGCAATCAAGTCCGGATATTGAATGAGATTTCACATTATATGCTGGAAAAGTATTCTTGCGGAGAGGCGGTGGATTCTATTCTGGTCGATGACTTAAAAGCAGCGATGGGCGATGAGGGCCATATGCTTTACAAAGCATCATCATTGATGTTCAGGAACGACGGCATTACCGTTGCATTCGCAGAACTGCTCAACCGGCCGGAGCGGCCGATTCTCAGGATGGCGGAACAGGGCAAAGTGCAATTCATCTATGAAAGATTCCTGGAATATCTTCTTTCCCAGGCATATATGAATGAGCATCAGGTCGTTACCGCCGAAGGAATATTCAGGAGCATAAAGAATGCCGCCACGAACGAAGTCTTTATGGGGGCTATGCGGAATGTCCTTCTGATGGATTACCTTCATTCCGGGACCCCGGAGACGATAATCTCTCTTCTCAAAACCTACGGCGACGATCTTGAAGTATTTTCTCTTGTTTCGGGGATGCTGGATGTGCTTGTCAGGGAACTCTACGCCAGGGAAATTTTTGACATTGAGCGCCATCTCCTTTCCTGGAAAGAGGATGGTCAGGATCTGCTTATCAATCAATTTAATGCCGTGTGTCGCGACATTGACGAACGTCATGCTACCGACGATATCATTTCACGCCACAAGGAACTGGCGCAGTCCCTGACCCCCATGATTCGTTTGCGGAATTTAGCAGGGGCCACGCTCATCAGCGGAATTCTCCTTTCTGATGCGCACAATGAAAACCTTTACAAAGAAGACCCCTATACGTTATTGTGGGAACTTTTGGACGACCCCTTGACAGAAGTCCGCAACAATACCTGTATGCAGGCCTATTATGTGTCAAAACGGACGCTTACCCTTAATCACGAGCCTCTAAAGGAAAACATCACCCAGCAGATAGTGCGCCGGATGTTTGAGTTGCTGAAAAATCGGCCTGTACCCGCACTCATTGCAGGAAAACGGGCAAGAAATCGAACGGCAACGATCTTGGAAACAGGTGTCCGTCTTGATGTCATCCTGATGATTGACCTGCTATTGGATGAAGATATCAATCAACGAGGGCGCGTTCTTGAGTTATTGGAAGAGGTCCGTGCCCTTATTAAACACCTTACCCTCAATTATTCCCTCATCCGCCTGCTTATGCCATTTTTTACGTGGATCCTTCGCAGGCAGGTTACCTTTCAATCGGATTATGTCAATAACCTTACTGAATACACCACCTTTTGGGATGATTCTATTGTAGCCTCCCGGCCTGAAGCAGATAACAGATGGAACCGTAGCGACGTCACGCAAATCGCGCCGATGGTCTTTCTATATTCCCGTTATCATACATTGAAAAATGGGACTGCGGCCCCGCCTGTCGCCCCGTTTACTGAAAGAATTTGTGCTGCCTATCACACGGGGGACAGTCTCAGTTACTTTCTGCTGGAAAGGATACTTGTTATCTTCGGTCTGTCAGATTGGGACGCTACCCTTCCCATTCTTAAGGGAATTGACAGCAGCATCAAGGATACGGAATGGTTTGACTATAGCCAGATGTCATTTGTTTACGTTTTGTATCAATTGGGGTTAAAGATGAAAGAACTGCCTGTTGAGGTGGAAGAAATGTTGAACCGCAACTGCGCGGACTGGACGCGACGCTGCCGTGGATATTTTAAGGGGCATAACAGCGCGCTGGCCAACCCACTGCAACTTTATAAGCGGAACGTAATGTCCTGGTATGCCATGGTCTGGTGTGCCCGATACGGTGACCGTCCGGACGGGACCGGGCAGAGTGTCCCATTGTTCCGTCTGCTTTTGGAAGAGGCCATTGCTGCAAGAGACAAAGAACTGCTGGTTCACCTGATTAACAATATTGCTGAATTAGTTACCGACTCGGGGGATATTTATACGGCCTTGGATCTGCTCAAGGTAATCTTTGAGGCCATTCCTTCACAGGAAGCCCTGGATGAATTTGATGAAAATGCAGCCGAGCGTTATCCCGACACAGCCGTTGATCCGGTCAAGTTAATCGGGAATATTCTGGGCGTTGCCAAAAACTATTTTCCCGTTCAGGTGAACGATTTCCTCACAAAAGGTGTTTTGGGAATGACTTTCCCCGGCCTGACAAAGTATAAGGATGATATATTAAGTTATAATCCCTCCGGAGAAAAACTCTCAGATTTACTTACCCATAAATTCGGGAACTTTATCATTTGGGCACTTATATATGAGGAAAGTGTCGATGAAGTCGTGGAAAAATGTCTCGTCGAAGCCGCAAATTCTCACGATAGTGCAGAATGGTTCAATCGATGTGTGCGTATCGTATTAAGCGCCTTATTAAAAGTCAGAATATGAAGAAACAAATCCTGTTTATCCTATCGGCATTTTTTATGATTACCTGTAACATCCGCGAAATGAATGAAAAATTGGAAGTGATTGCGCATAGGGGCGGGGCTTCGCTGGGGCCTGAGAACACCCTTGATTGCATTCGACAAGGAATTCTTGCCGGAGCAGATGCCATTGAAATCGATGTACATCTCAGCGCCGATGGGGCTTTGGTTGTTTGCCATGATGAAACGCTTGATCGTACTACGGATATGCATGGCCGGATTGAAGATTTGACGCTCTCCCGGATTAAGACGGCATCCATTTCCCATGTGAATGGCACTGAACGGATTCCCACCTTGGAAGAGGTGTTATATGAGGTTAAGGGAAAATGCCGGGTTCTTCTTGAAATCAAGAAAAGCCGTGAAGGTCAGTATCCTCAGATTGAGGATAAGGTTGTGGCGCTCATTGATACACTTGGAATGAAGGATCAGATTGTTATCCAATCGTTTAATGATAGCGTGCTGAAGAAACTGCACGCTATCGCCCCTGAAATTCCCCTGGAAAAACTCCTTGTCTGCCGCCTGCCGTTCGGTTTGGCGTACGACACGGCCTTACATAAATTTTCGCTTGACGACTACCCATACGTCCAATCCTTTAATACATTCAATATGTTTACCACCGACCGCTTTATTGCTGAGGCTCATAAGATAGGTAAACAGGTAAAGGTATGGACGGTAGATAATCCCTTGAAGGTTAAAAAAGGCGCGGATGGCGTAATTACAAATTGTCCGCAACGGTTTCGAGAGGGATGATTTCGCATTTGCGAAATGAAAAACTCCGCGAACCGTAAGGCCCGCGGAGTTTCGTTTAGACAGACAAATTTTCAGAAGCTAGTTGACAATAATTGCCGGGCCCGTTCATTTCCGGCATCAGCGGCTTTCCTGTACCACTTTTCAGCTTCCGCCTTATCCTTGATGACACCCTGCCCGCGGTAGTACATCTCAGCAACAGGGAAATACGCCTCCGTATATCCGGCATCGGCGAGGGGCTTGAGATATTTAAAGGCCGACGACATACTTCTTGCCACACCCTTGCCCTTGTAATATTTCATGCCCAGCTCAAACTGCTCATCCATACTGGATGATTTGGAAGGGGATTTTGACGCTGTATTTGGCGATGATGCAGGCTTTTGCGCCTCGGGCTTGTCTGCCTTCTGCGCCTTAGGCGCCTTCGGCGTCTCGGCAGCCTTTTCCGCAACATTCTGCACTTTCACTTCAGGCTGATTATCTTGTTTAGAATCAACTATGCTTGTTGATTCTTCATGAGATATAGGCTGCTCAGGCTTAACGGGTTGTTCTGAAGGTGAAAAGAAGAGCGCGCGAATCAGGAAAAACAGTCCAACCCCAACGGCAACTGCAGAAACAGCAATGGCAATTATGATTGTTTTTTTGCCTGAATTCTTGCTATTGGCCGATTCAAGTGCCGGAGCGGGTGCCGGAGCAGGAGCTTGGGTTGGGGCCGGTTCCGGTACAGAAACCGGTTCCGGGGTGGAAATTTCAGGTGCGGGTGCCGCAGGTTGTAAGGATGCACCACAATTTGGGCATAGTGGAACTTTGTCGGAGACAAGGGTTCCGCACTCAGGGCATTTAATAATCATAGCTTACTTCAACTTTTCTGAGATAGATTCGATGGAGAACTTGCCATCAATCTCGGGGACTGCAATCTTGCCAAGCATCAGGGCCATAAAGAAATCATATATCTTTTCCGGCGTCAGAAGGGCCTTTTCACCATTCACATCCATGCCCAGGTCATATACGCTAAGCAATTGAGTATTGAGACTTGCAGCGGTCAGCAGGAAGTGATTCTGCATTTTCTCCCAGTCAATCATATCTGCTGCAAGGACCTTTCCTACAACGGTATAATTCCTTACGGACATCTGCCTGTTGTCAGACGTCAGAGTGCTCTTTAACTCGTCGGTTTCAAGATTCATCTTGATCTTGCCAGAATTCGCCGCAGGCTCGGTGCCTTTGTAGAGGGCCCCCAAATCGGCAAGGGCCAGGTTGGACAGAGTTGTAGTGCCCGGATTGTAGTTGATAGGCTCCAAAGAGAATGCACTGGGTAATAGCAGGGAATTATCGCCCTCCATCGTTACGCTCGGAGCGTTGAAAGTACCTACGATACAGCTGTTTAGGGAAAGTTCCTTATTGGCAAAAACCCCACCGATAACCACACAGTTTATAAGGGTGATGTCATCCGCAAAGATACTGCCGCCCACAAATGCATTGGTAAGACGCACTTCACGGGCGTTGACATCGGAGAGCAGCATAACTTTGCAATCGCGTGCGTGGGAAACGATTGACTCGACAGCGCCAATGCTCTTCTCGAACTTGACGACGCCTTTGGCTCCGCTGTTTATGTAGATTTCAAGTTGCGCGAAGGCGGCTCCCTTAACCTCTACATCACCGTTTTCGACCTCAATCTTGTGGCCATAGACGGCTCCTTCAATGACGGTGTCTTTCTGAATCCGGACATCCCTGTCAAGTTCACCTACATTTTTGGGAAGAATTGAACCCTGTACTTTATTGGAGTTCAATATGATGTTCTCATGGTCGAACTGTATTTCATTTAACTCTTTCATATTCTTATGCTTTAATTGTTTGAATGGCCCGATTGTTCAAAAGTCCAAGCATGGTTTTAAGTGTCCTGTCGTCCATTTTATCGGACTGGAGACAGGCATTAAGGTACGAAATAACCTTCTCAAAATCATCAGACCTCATGCTGTCCCATTTAACGTCTTTGGACATGAATCTGGAACGAAGATGAGAATCCACGGATTTACCGGAAGGAGTGAAATCTTCATCCGTGCCGAATATCCTGGTCTCATTATTCTCGGGATTTACGACAGATTCAACAAACATGACAGGAAGCATGATCTCCTCCTCTGCCTGCGATTCGCCAAGCATGTCCCTTACGGAGTTGGCAAGGCGGTAAGTTCCTCGCAGATAGTTATTAGCCTTGGCCAAAAGGATGCTGGCCTGTTGCTTGACATGTGAACAGGAAAGAACCGTTTCAAGCCTGATGTTTTCATTTGCTGAAATTGTGGAGATTCCGAGCAATTCAGAATTACTGCTCCGGTCTATTAGATTCTGGGCGGTATCCGCAAACTGGAAGGTAGGTTTGTCAAGGACTTCAATACGTGAAACGGTTTCCTTGTCCAGGTCTTCGAAAATCTTGGAATACCGCTTGCTTATCCTATTGTAGTCATCTTGCATCTGTTTGCTCTTTGAAAGACAGTTATCCTTGTGCCCCATAAGGGCAAAGAACAGAGATTCGCACCTTGAAGCAAGTTCCTTGATTTTCTGGGAGAGGTCAGCACCAACATATTCAAAGAACCCCTTTACTATGCTGGACGCGATCTGCTTCGATGCCCTGCGTTTGGATTCAACCTGTGCGGCCTCAGTAGCGACAACTGCACCGGTCAATTCGTTAACGGAGCTGTTACAATGGTCTACACTGGCATCGAAAGCATTGGTGTCCACATGGATAGTGATATGTACGGGTTCTTCATAATGCACGGTGGTCGTACCGCCACGTTCGCTGGCCGGATACGAGACTGTTTTAGAGCCTCTTATATATTCAGTATAATGCCGACTATAGCTCATCTGTTCCCGGTTTCAATTGTTGGATATTATGGGTCATGTTGAACATCTTCGCGATTTCATCCTTAACTCTTCCGTCTTCATTTGAATTCAATAGCAATTGGGTGAACTCGGCCTCCACATTAGCCATATCGTTGGGATCAATCTCAGACCACGTGCCATGCAAGACCGAGTTGACGGATTGTTCCCGAACGGATGCGTCGATATTCTTGTCGATCTCCGGATTACCGCTTCTGGCGACATAATAATTTACGGCAGGGTTACCCACCGCGGACGTAGATTCGACAATAGAGACGGGAATGAAGATATCTTCAACGGAATCTATACGGGTATCCTGCATGGATGCGTCGGATTTCTTCGTTTGCGCACTGCCGTCTTTGACATACCTCGTGATAGCCTCAAGTGTCTTTTCGGCATCCACCTTGACTTTCGACGCAGCCAACAACTGGGAAGATAATACAGACTCCAGCTGGTGAACGGAGAATTGGGCGGAATTCAGCCTCATACGACTTTCGACGAGCCTTACATCCCGGTCAACCAATTTGAACACAGGTTTGTCAAGCTCCGCTACGCGGGCCTCCAGGCTGTTGTTGATTGATTTGAAGAGTTTCGTATATCGCCCCGAAATCATATTGTAATCGGTTGTCATACGAGACTGAATACTCTTGAGAGCAGCTGCATATTGACCCAACTCGAGCAGTTTGGCTTCAACCGTACTTGTCAATTGAGCGATCTTTTGGGAAATCTGGGAGTGCATAAGGGAATAAAAACCCACATTCAGATTATGGCAAACATGATCTGCTCCCTCTTTTTCAGCCGCAATAACAGCTGCCTGCATAGCTACGACTGCGCCGGAAACGCGGTTAACACCATGCGAAACAGATTGAATCTCCGAGGCCATCGGAGATGTATCAACAGTAAAGTTAAAATTCGCCATAATTACTCTCCGTCATTATTGTCCAGTTCTGCTTCAATCGCAACAGCGCCTTTATACAGTTCAAGCAGCTGTTTTTCAGCAGCCTCCCGCTCTTCACCCTCAGCCTTGTCGAGCAGCCCCTTCAAGGACATAAGGATGGCGGCAAGATCCTGAACTCCGTATTGATTCTCGGTGTCTTTTTCAATCAGGGACTCGACAAGTTCCTCGACTTGTTCGAAGGAAACTGACTCTTCTTCAACAACCTCGTCGGAATCTTGAGGGATTTCGGGCTCAATTTCAGGCTGGGCAGTCTCCTTTGCCGCATGGGAAACCGGAGTATTCTCTATTTCATCCAGCTCGCTGAGAGCTTCTTTCGCAACTGCATTCAAGTTGATTCCGGCGTACTCATACGCCTCCTTCTCAATGCTGGGCTCCGGCGGAAGCTCCGAATCCTGGGCAAGAAGAGGATTGACCTCGGCCAGCGGTTTGCGCCTGTCCTCAAGGAGATTGACATTGTCTGCAGCAACAGCCGTATCTCTTGCCTTTTTATCACGAAGAGAGGCGTCATAATACTCGACATAGCCAAATTTCTCTGCCCTGGCATCAATATCTTCATGCAGACGGTCCATGTAATCGGAGAACTCCTGCTGGGTCTGGGTGACCTGTTGCGCCTGAGCCTGATATCCGGCAAGCACTTCAGCGGAATTATCCTGGGCTTCAGTAACTGCGGATTCCAGGGACTGTTCCGTCTTCATCGTCTTCTCGGTCTTCTTGTAGGCGGCCAGGGTATTGTATGCAGCACTGTAATCAGACAATGTGCTTCGCATGAGATTGATAATGTCGGCTGCTTCAGCACGGTTCCTTCCATAGAAATCTTCAGTATCCTGATGCCACTTGTTGAGATAACTCAGCTTCTGGTCCTTGATATGATTATATATTTCTATGCGCTCCTTGCGGGTATCTTTCAAGAGATTGGATACGATAGGAGCAATAATTTCGTACTGAATCTGATTCACGCCGAACGGAACTGTCGTACGGCTCCCGTCGTCAGCTACCCAACTCATTGAGCGGATATCCAGTTTCACCTTCGAGCTGTCACGGAGATTGAAGGGCTTGTAGCTATAATCAACTGACTCATAGTCAAATTTCTCGTTCCGGATCCTTTCGATTTCCTCCGCCTCAAGGACAGGTGAATAGAAATTATAAGGAGCTTTAAGGATGTTGAACAGGATACGGTTGGAGTATTCGACAAGAGTGCCGGCAGAGGCAACCTTCTTGGCAGCGGTCGACTGAACCGCATCAGCCATATCCACCATGAGGGTCTTAAGGACCTTGTCAACCTGTTCGGATTGATTGGAGAGGGCTTTTCTAGTCTCGTTCAGTTCATTGAACCGGTCAATCTCATCATCAAACTGGGCCGTGTCAAAGACATTAAAGATAGGAGAGCCGTCAACCTTGGTGGCCGCATGCTCCTTCAGGAATTTTGCGTACTCCGTATCAGGGAAAACCACCGGCAGCTCGACATTATATTCCTCGATGTTTCCAAGACTATATGAAATTGTCCTGAGAGTGCGGTCAAGCTTTCCGAAATAGTCGTTGAAGTTGACTTTTTGAATGGATCGGGACA